>Ga0098059_1000029_pt1 | contig 189340 bp, 167 predicted proteins | sample 20_taG_FD_92580 | JGI IMG/M metagenome (GOLD analysis project Ga0098059, IMG submission 92580) | Marine viral communities from the Subarctic Pacific Ocean - 20_ETSP_OMZ_AT15318 metaG | ecosystem: Environmental > Aquatic > Marine > Oceanic | place: Subarctic Pacific Ocean | collected 2015-01-19
CGGAAGGGACCTATTCAACAATCAAGGCAAAAGCGAGGTGAAATCCTTTCAATATGGAGATGCTTGTCAGCCCATCACCAATCTTGGAGCAGAGGCCATGGGTACTGATAGAATTCGCATTAGCTGGCAAGGCGAGTGGAATCATAACCGCTATGTGGCCCAGATCAGGGAAAAAGGAGAAGAGAATTGGTTCAACTACGGTACCAACTTGGAAACACAGGTAGTCTATGATTTACAGGCTGATACTGAATATGAGATCAGAGTCATTCCGAGTTGTGGCGCTATAGATGGAGCAGCAGAAAACGTCTTGACCTTAAAAACCCTCGAACAAGAAATACAAGACTTCGATTGTGGAGCAGAACCCAACCGACCAGAAATCACCAACCAAGAGCCAATAGAGCAACTGCAGATAGGCGACAGGATCACAGCTGCAGGCTTTACCGTCATCCTCACCCAGCTCAACCAAATGGGAGATACCTATTCAGGAAGAGGCTTGATAGAAGTGCCTTTGTTCAACGGAGCCAGAGTGGAAGCGAACCTCAACAACATCACAGTCAATACCGATAAGCAACTGATAAGCGGTAATATCGAGAGCACTTACAATCCCAACGGCCCTTTTATCATAGGATTGGACAAAGAGGAACCCGACTTAAGCGAAGAAGGAACCGGCAATCAGGAAGAAGGAGAAGAAGACAGCTTTGACGAGCTACCGGAACCCGACATTACTATAGGAGGTGAAATAGCCGATGTAATAGTAGATGATGAGGATGGCACCATCACCGTGATAGATTCAGAAGGAAATGAAACGGAACTAGACCCCGAGACCGCAGATGAAAATGAAGATGGGGATATTGCAATAGAAGATGATGAAGGAAATGTCTGGGTGGTGGATGATGGAGGGAATGTGAGTGGGCCTCATATAAATGAAATTGGAAAAGGAAGAACCGCAAATCAGTCCGATCAAGAAGAAGAACTGATAATTGAAATTTTGCAGTACTTAGAACAGACTATCACCGCTTGGCAAAGTGATAATTCAACCAACTTGCAAGAGTGTATCCCAAAAAATAATGATTTACTAAATCCTGTTTTGGAGTTAAGTACAGTATTTCAAGATAGACCAGGTGATCTATTAACAAAATACAGTACGGATGATAAGATTGCATTAAGTGAAAATGTAGATAAATACAATGAAACAGACAATCCATCAAACTATCAGGAGGTTTTAAGTGAGGAATCTTGGCTAGAAATTACATGTAGGGCTTACAGCTACCTTAATGATTTGGCGCAAGGTGTTGGAGAAGTTGAAGGTGAATCATCAGGAAGGTTAAAGATAGAAAATTTAATCAATGGATATAGAACTGCCTATAAGCAAGGATTTAGCAATTTTACTGCCTTTTCAGCCACTTTTGGGGATGTAAATCCAACAGATTATTACATTGAAGGAGTGTCCTCTATAACTGTCGGACTTATAGATAATAGAGAAGAAAATGACTATGAACCTGAAATGTCAACGGATTATGTATTTGATGATGTATCAGGGCAAATAGAAATAGAAGGTTTTACATTTGAGAATAGTGCTGTATTCCAATTTTTCAAACCGAATAGGTTATTTTCTGATCCTCCAAAATTTATTTTTTATGGATATCATTCAGAAGTAGACAATGAATTAAATAGTAAGAAAATATTGAGAGATTATCTACCTGGTAAATATGATTATAAAAAAGTTCAAAATTTCATAAATAGAATCATTAACAGCCATGATAAAGGAGAAGAAACATTAAATATGGTTGGCGAATTGTCAAATAAACAGGTTTATGCTCGTAATGTTGATTTTGGAGATAAAGGTATTTATGATCTTTACATATCCAGAACAGGTGATTTTAGCAATGATATCAGTGGCTTTTATAACTATAACAAAAATAGCATTACAGAAATTTTTAGCTTTACGGGTGCATTTACTCAATACAGAATTGTTAATGAATCAGGAGGAATAACTTCAATTTCCTTACCCACTTCGCAATCTGAGAGATTTGAAAATTCGGTATTAAAATTGCACTCTAAAAATTCCGGTAAGGCTCATGTTGATTTAATTAATGCTATAAGAGCCGCAAATCTAAATGCAGATACCGAATTGGATATTACAGAGTATGGAGTAAACGGAGGAAAAAGCCCTCTTTTCGAAATTAATCATGATGGTGAAAAATTAAAACTGATGGTTTTTTATCCTTCTGGTATTGATGAAAATAAGATTGACCCATCGAATAAACCAAGTCAATCATCAGGAGAAAAAGATAATATTATGGGCAAAGCTGGTAGTTATGTTGTTTTTGAATTTCAAAATGAATCAGTTGATGATACTGGACATAATATGTATATTTATGTATTAGAAACACAAATTGAGCTATTTGAGTCTTATCTGCTAATTACAGAAGACGTTTTGATAACTGGAATTAATTGGAGAAGTCAGGTTGATAGTTATTTTGAAAATGAAGGTTGCTACGATACCAACGATGGTAATGTTTGTTGTAGAAAAGCTTGTGATGTAATTATTGAACAATTCGGTGTTCAAACTAATAGAAGCCATAGTATAGATATCGCTGTTTTGACCTCCCCAGATACTGATTACAACTCTTTAAGTGTTACTGATGATTTTGAATCTGGATTGAAATATCTTAAGTCAACCATAAAGCCCAATCAACAAGGTGGTAAACCAGTACTAGTTGGAGTACACTATAATCGAGGAAAGAAACCTTTTAATATTAATAAAGCTACTTATCATTTTATTGTTATTGTGGGGAAGGGCTATGATAGAAAAGAGAGAAAACACTACTTCAGATTTTATGATGTTAATACCTCAAATAGATCGGAAGCTACTAGTGAAAGTAATAAATTATATATAGAGGAAACTCAACATTTGATTCGGGGAGCAAGAGGAAGTGGAAGAACCTACACCATAACCGAAGTGCGCAAAAATTTTTAATAGTAAGAATATGAAAGTAACAAATATTTTAATAGTTATTATTTTATTGGTACAAGGAGACAGTTATAATGATTTTGTCAATATCTTCCCTAAAATTGAGTATGACGAATATGGTAATTTTTTAACCAGAGAATTAAGTGCTAAAACATATTCTAATTTAGCTAAAGAATATGATATAATTCCTAATAACCTTTCCTTTAAATATCTATGCGATAGTGATTCATCCAAGTTTAAATATGAATATGGGTTATATAATATGGACGAGGATCGATATACAAAATTTGTTACTGAATTTTATAAGCACTACGCTGTAAGTTCCTGGAAAAAGCAGAACTATGTAGCAGTAATCTATTCCAAATTTGATAACAGAAAAGATAAATTCTTACTTCGGACATTTAACAATCAAGGTGATTTAGTGAATGAACTGACAATTAATGAGTATAAATATGAAGGATCGGGAATAACACCAGAATTCTTTAGCTTTAGTCTGATCAGTCCTGATAGTATCAAGTTATTTACATACAATGATACTGAAAACCCTGAAAGTGAAGATGAAAAATCTCCTTTAGTAACTAAGGTGGTAATTGAAAATTATGCAATTGACAGCCTTGGTAGGTTTAATAGAGTAGATGTAGATTCTGTTTTGCTTTCCAAGCCAATGAGAGCATATTCCAACTTTGATGTCGAACCAGAAGTAGATGACCCTGTTTATAAATTTTGGACCTTGTGGTGATAAATACCGAGTTACAAATACAATATCAATTATTAATTGAGAATCCATCTTGATATATTTACCCAGTTACATCTAATTGAAAATGAAAACTACTTCCCTACTAGTTCCATTTATCCTTTATGCATTATCCTCCCATTCAAGTCATATTAATCCCAATCAAGATTCTATAGCCATTAAAACCGTAGATGATTTTTATAATTGGTATATAAATGATGCCTATCCAAAGAGTACAAGTAATTTTCAAGTGCCACCTTTTGAAAAGCTTGATGAAACTACTTATGTTTTTGATTTGCGAGAATTCAAAGAAAGATTAAATACGATTGATTACTTTTCTGAGGATTATAAAAAGAAAATAATTGGAAGACTTGAAATTTGTAATGCAGAAATGCGAAAAATTGAGTGGGATTATGAACCAGAGCCAATGTTTAATATTGATGCTTGTAATTACTTATGGGGTAATCAATGGGTTGGAGGACAAGGCGAAAAAATCACAGGATATATAATTGATAAAGTCGAGAAAAACTCGGAAGAATATTCAGTCATGGTAAGTATTCTAATGGGAGATAAAACCTTTGTTCGTTCTCATGTTTCCCTGACTAAAAAGGATGATGAATTTAAAATCAATGACATTAAACTGATTTGGAATTAAAATGATTTACATCTAGAGTATTACTAAAATTAATTTTTAATACATTTTTAGTAAATGTTAGCGATATTCATTGAGTCCACTAAATATTTTTAAAAGAGCTCTACCTTTCTCAACTTCAAGTTCTAGGTTAGCACTTTGTTGTGGGTAAATATTCTTGTTTGGAATGGTTGCCATAAGGCTGTCTAAATTAAAAGAACCTTCAAGGCGTCCCTTTTTAAACAATATTTGAATCGGTTTTTCATCGATTAAATAATAGCGATAATCTTCCTGCCAACATTTTCTAACAGGTTCTTCAAAATAGTTTTCACCAGTTTCTGCAGTGTATATAAAAAATAACCTACCATCTTTAAAAAAGTATTCTTTTGTGAATCCTTGAAATTCAGAGCTATGGTTAAGGGTTACATAATATAGTTTACCACCGCAATGAAAAAAAGTAAATGTCTGATGCACATCATCAAATTGTCTCTTTATTGTAGCTATCTCATAAATTTTTTCGTTCGCTTTGTATTTATAGTAGCATTCTCGAATTTCTTCTAAGGAGCTTTGGCCCCAAGCTAAACACGAATTAAATAATAGTATCAAGAAAGTAGAACATAAAGTCTTCATCAGGATATTTGTTATGGCGGATGGTTTACAAAATTAAAAGGGCATTCTTTACACTTAATTAATACTTAGTCATCGATTATTATTTTTATCAATTGATTTTCTAATGGTCTCAAAATCAGAATATGTACATTCAAAATATCTCCTATCTTCTACTTCTTTTTCTCCCAAGTCAAAGTCCCAGTGCCCATTGATTTTTATTTCAGAGTAATCGCATCGTTCTGATAAATAGTCTGTTAATTCAAGTTTGTTATTTTCCACTTGTCTGTTGTAAATGTATACATAATTGAACATACCGTGTCTGTTACAATAGTCAGATGCATGAATCAGTAGTTCTCTGCCAATTGTCTAAGAGTCAGCATCGTGGAGAAAAACAGAATTAATTTCTGGGTCATTTCCACAACCTGAACTTAGTTCCATGGTCTTGATAAGTCGATACTTCCCTTCTTTAGTTTGCACAGGTTCTAGAAGTAGTCCTATGATTACTGCTATATCTTCGAATTCATAAGTAGCGAAAGAAATTATTGTGTTGCCAAATTCTTGTAATTGAAAAGCACCATGGTGTATAGTTGCTTTATTATCAAGTATTCTTTTTACAAATACCTCTGGTGTTTCATTAGCTGATTTGTTGAAAAATTTGCCAAATGTAATTCTCTCTTCTAAATCCGTTCGGAACTCCTCAATAGATAAAATATTCCCTCTACTTAAAATATCGTCCTGTCCATACACTGAACTTGAATAGCAAATGAATAATACAGAAATACTCAGAAAAAAATTTTTCATATTTGATTTGATTCTTTATTATGAAGATATGAACTTTTTAAATATATTATTTTAGAAGGTTTACTCTTTCAATACAGGAAAATCCCTAATCGAAACCTCAAACCCGAAATTTACCACTTTCCCGCCATAAGTTATATGAGCTGTTGAACGAATCCTTAGTTGTTACTAATGTGTTTTTTCATCCAAATCCATAAGATATTTCCAAAACTCTTTTCGAAAATCTTTTGGAGAGGTACTTATGATTTGTGGAATTTTTAGCTGAATTTTTGTTATATATTTGAATGATATTTCCTTATCTAATTGTCTTAATTTCTCAAACTGCTCCTCGCTACCAAATACTTTTGAGAATTCTCTAATTGCATCGAAAAAATTGGTAATTGAATTTAGATAAATCCAACCCAAAATATCCTTGTCTTCAATATTTATTTGTGATTTAGGTTCAAAAAAGTCTTCATTATTTGTCAGCCTGTTTAAATAACTCAAAGTGTAAGGGTTTCCATGCTTTATTGCGCATAAATATGAATACTGTAAATATTGCAAGTCAATATTGTCTTGAGAATTTTTATGCTTAGAAAGTGGTTCTCTTTTCACAATGTCATCAACCATGTATTTTATACTCCAAGGTAATTTTTTGAATGTATCATGTTCAGAATAGACTTTAAAGCGTGTCTGGGGCTCAAAAAGCAAGAATTGCAGCATTATTGATTTTTCCCAAAGGGAGGTTGCTACCGCGCCACTGCTTTCAATTGAACACCTTTTCAATAAGGGTTCAAGAGAAGTTAAATGATTAAACATTGATTTTAGAAGAAGTATAGAGGTTCCGAGTCCTAATTTGTCAGATGTTTTCTGAACTGATTTTATGGTGTTAGCGTAATCTTTAATAACTAAGTCACGCAATTCACAAATTACTTCGAATTCATTTTTTAGATTGATGTTGGAAATTGTGTCTGTCATAGCATATCAGCTAAAAAATCATTAGCAAAAAAACTCATCTCTACCCCAAATACTAAATATAGCAATAATTCTACATTCACTATATCTGTTTACCATCCATTTCAACCAAAAAATTAAATAATTACAGGTTTTGGTTACTGATGAACTTGAAGAATAAATGTAGCGGATTACTTTTAAAATACATCCTAAAAATATAATAGTTAATCGAAAAACATGGTGATTTTAAGGCTTGAAATGAGTTTTAGGATGTTAATTCGTAAATCATAACCAAATAATATTCTTTCCTGAGTATTATTTACACTTCCTGCAAAATATTATTATTTCCTGAGTTTTTCTACTGTTTCCTGATTTGGTCAATATGCTTCCTGAGTCTTTTTTAGGCTTCCTGAGTAGTGAAAATCGTTTCCTGACTTTCAGGAATGATATAAGGCTGTTATTTTTAGACAATATTGTTTATGGTGAATAGTAGTTTTGAAGTTTTACTTATTCTAAATAGACTGTAATATTTCCTTTTTGCTATTATTTACCAAGACTTCTTTTTTCTGATAAAACCACTTTAATTTACTCAAACAACACCCCTATAGTCCCCTCAAGTAACACTCCTATGATCCCCTCACGGGGATATTTCTCACGGATTTATTTTAGCAGTAAATAAAAAATTCTTCTACAATTGGATAAAAAATCTATTACAAAATGACACTATATCAAATTAAAAAACAATAGCAATTCTGTGCGACTCCCCCGCCAGCTGGCGGGGGGAAGGGAGGGTGTTTTAGTCTGACTAATCTACTCTGAAGTTCAGTTCTCAACCAAAGGTTGACCAATAACTTATCAAGATTTAATTATCCTCCATCCACCCCAAAACATCCCTCATCAAATTCTCAAAATCTACATCATGATGGATTTCGTGTTTTGACTTGGGATAGCTTTTAAAGGTAAATAAGTTGCTGTCTTTAGCAAATTCAGCAGTTGCATCATGGGAGATAATTTTATCTAGCTGACCGTGAGCTAAAAATACTTTGTGTTTAAATTTATGGGTATTATGAATCAGGTACTCCCCTCCTTTTGTGATGGAGGTAAATAATTTAGCTGAAACTTTATCGTGGATTAAGGGATCATTTTCGTATTTATCGACCTCCTCTTTTATGCTGGAAATATCCTCTGCTTTTAGTCCTGATGGCTGAATCAAACTTGGAATAATATCTGCCACCCAATTCCCTAAATTCACTTTCCATTTTGGTGGATCAAAAGCCAATTTGATCCACGGAGAAGTCGCTATACCCGCTGTGATTTCATTTGACTGATCCTTAGCCAGATAATTCAAGATTATATTTCCCCCCATGCTGTGACCATAGAGGTACAAATCAGCATTTAAATAATCTACTCTAACAAAACGAATAAAATACTCTATATCGGTCAAAAGCTGCTCCATACTTGGGGCATGTCCTTTTTTTCCTTTTGAATTTCCATGGCCTCTTAAAGTTAATGCAAAAACACTGATTCCCTTTTCATTAAAATATTCTGCGACTTTTTGAAATCTTCCGGCATGCTCTCCATGACCATGAACTATCAAAACAATCTTCTCGGGATTATCAGATTGAATATATTCTTGAACTTCTAATGATAAATTATCTGAAGTTTTGAAATGAGTAATTTTAGGATTCATGGAATGAAAATTATTTTAATATGATAAAGATAAAAGCGGCAAAAGCAGCCCCACTTAAAGGACCAATAATTGGTATCCAGCTATACCCCCAATCGCTGCTACCTTTCCCTTTAATAGGTAAAATTTGATGCATTATTCGCGGACCTAAATCTCGAGCTGGGTTTATAGCATAGCCTGTTGTTCCACCTAAAGCTAATCCTATCACCCATACTAAAATCGCAACGGGTAAAGCTCCTAGATCACCCAAACCAATTGGGGTGCCATTTGTATCCATCAACTGAGGTGGAGTGGAAAAAAGAATAACTATAATTAGCACGAAAGTTCCGATAAATTCAGAAATGAAATTGGTTTTTACATCCCGAATAGCCGGTGCAGTGGCAAATGGAGCAAATAATAAGCCTTGATCATCTGTAGCCTCAAAATGCCTTTGATAAATCAACCATGCACAAAAAGAACCAAAAGCAGCTCCTAAAATCTGAGCTGGGATATAAATCCACAAAAGATTCCAAGCAAAATCACCAGTTAAAGCCAAAGCCAAACTAACTGCTGGATTAATATGAGCGCCACTGTGCGGACCTGCTACTACTACAGCAATAAAAACTCCAAATGCCCAAGCAGTAGTTATTACGATCCAACCAGATTGTGCTCCCTTAGTTTTGGGTAAAACCACATTGGCTACCACTCCAGAGCCCATCAATATTAGTAAAAATGTACCTAAAAATTCTGCTACAAAATAGTTCATCTGTTTTATGATTCTAACCAATCCTGACTTCGATCGACAGCCTTGTGCCAAAAATGCAATAATTTTTTAACTTCTTCTTTATCCATTTCAGGATTATAGGATTGTTCGGCTTCCCAAAGTGATTGCAAGGCGTCCATATCTTTCCAATAGCCCACTGCCAATCCTGCTAAAAATGCGGCACCAACGGCAGTAGTCTCTGTAATTTTAGGTCGAGTAATCGTGCAATCCACCAAATCAGACTGAAATTGCATAAGAAAATTATTTTCGGAAGCTCCGCCATCTACTCGCATTTCTTGGGTTTTATGTCCGGCATCTTTTTCCATAGCAGCCAAAACATCATTTACTTGATAGGCTATGGCTTCCAAGGCTGCACGAGCCATATGTGCTTTAGTGGTTCCTCGGGTAATTCCAAAAAATGCACCTCTAGCATCCTGATTCCAATATGGTGCGCCTAATCCTGTCAAGGCAGGGACAAAATAAACTCCTTCATTATCTTTCAAGGAAGTAGCCAATGCTTCTGATTCACTTGCTTTGCGGAAAAGCTCCAAACCGTCTCTTAACCATTGAATGGCTGCTCCTCCTATAAAGACACTGCCTTCTAAAGCATATTGCACCTTATCTCCTATTTGCCAGGCCACAGTGGTCAATAATTTATTGTTGGATTTAACGGGCTCATCTCCTGTATTCATGACCAAGAAGCAACCCGTTCCATAAGTGGTTTTTGCCATGCCTTTTTCGGAGCAAAGTTGCCCGAAAAGTGCGGCTTGCTGGTCACCGGCTATTCCTGCAATGGGGATTTTATGAGAAAACAAATCGCCAGCCGTGGTGCAATAAACTTCACTGCTTGACTTTACTTCAGGCAACATGGATACAGGGATTTCAAATAATTCCAGCAATTCTTGATCCCATTTTTTCTCATGAATATTGAAAATCATGGTTCGGCTGGCATTGGTAATATCAGTGAAATGGTGTTTTCCAGAAGTCAGTTTATAAACCAGCCAGCTATCCACCGTACCAAAACATAAATCTCCATTTTCGGCTTTAGCCCTCGCTCCTTCTACATTATCTAAAATCCATTTAATTTTAGTGGCTGAAAAATAGGCGTCTATGATTAAGCCTGTCTTATCGTTAATTTTTTCAGACAAGCCTTTCTTTTTTAATTCATTGCAGTAGTTGGCCGTTCGCCTGTCTTGCCAAACAATTGCTTTATGGATGGGCTTCCCAGTATTTCTATCCCAAACTATGGTCGTTTCTCTTTGATTGGTTATCCCGATTCCTGCAATTTGGGTGGGCGTAATATTGGCTTTGGTGATGGCTTCTGTGGCAACAGAAGCTTGTGAAGTCCAAATTTCATTGGCATCATGTTCTACCCAGCCTGATTGCGGGAAAAACTGTTCAAATTCTTTTTGGGCTACTGCTACTATCTCAGCTTTTTCATTGAATAAAATTGCTCGTGAGCTTGTGGTGCCCTGGTCGAGGGATAAAATATATTGAGGTTTTTCCATAGTTTATTAAAGTTTAATGTGAAAAAATAGCCATTATTAATTCAAAAAGCATCACTTTAAATATTCCCATAAAGCATATTGACTATTTACACATAATTAATTTATACTTTCAATTTTATTTTTAATTGCTTTCATTCTAGTCTAACAACACCCCTATGATCCCCTCAAGGGGATATTTCTCACAGATTTATTTTACCAATTAACAACAATTTTTATCACTTCTTTATTCTAATAAATAAATGTCAATCCGTGCGACTCCCCCCTTGAGGGGGGCGAAGGGGGGTGTCCCAATGGACAAATTCAGCACCTTTCTTAAAAAGATTAAACAAGCATATTGAAAATAAATTATTATTGTTTCTCAAGTAGTTAGCAATCTGATTATTTAAGATTCAATTAAATATCGCATTGCCAATTTATTAAAATCTTTCAATTGCTTTTCAATCCAAGCTTCTTCTTTTCCTAATTCTTTTGCCATTAACTCTGCTACCTTAGGCGTCATTTCCATACTAGCTTTTGCATCTAGGAAGAGTATTCTAATTCTTCTAGCCAATACATCCTCCACCTTCATGGCCATCTCATTTCGACATGCAAAAATTACTTCCGCCTGTGTATATGGATATTGAGGATGCAAAGGCTCATTCCATTCTGAGTTTTCATCCTGCAATTTTTTTATGGCTATTCTATCCGCACCGTAAACGCCTAAATAATCAATAGGCTTTTCATTGGAATAGCCATGGATTTTTATATCTGCAGAGGTGCTTTTCTGAAGTTTATCACCCGTAATTTTGGTGAAATATTCCACTGTATCCTCTCCCATTTTACGGAAAGTAGTCCACTTCCCGCCTGTAAGCGTTATTAAATTACTGTCAGATACAATGACTTTATGGCTACGGGAAATCTCTTTTGTCTTTTCACTTTCATCTGTTGGAGCGGCCAATGGTCTTAAGCCCGCATACACAGAAAGCACATCGCTTCTTTGAGGTTTCTTAGTTAAATATTCTTGAGCAGTGGCTAACACAAAATCAATTTCTTTTTCTAAGGCGGCAGGTTCTAACTTTGGTTTCTTTCGCATGGTATCGGTAGTGCCCACAACGATTTTATCATGCCAAGGAACAGCAAATAAAACTCTTCCGTCACTTGTTTCCGGGATCATTAGCGCGTCCTCACCTGATAAAAATGAGCGATCCAGAACCAAATGAATTCCCTGGCTTGGTCGAATCATTTTCTTTGCTTCAGGATTATCCAATTGCAATATCTTATCTGCAAAAACTCCTGTAGCATTCACTACCATTTTTGCTTTTATATCATAATTGTTTTTTGAAAATTGGTCTTTAACTGATAATCCAGTGATTTTTCCCTTCTCATCTTTACTGAGTTGATTTACTTTAAAATAATTTAAAACAGCCACTCCTTTTTCATCGCAAGTTTGTGCTATATTCAGTGCCAATCGGGCATCATCAAACTGACCATCATGATAAACCACCCCACCTTTTAAGCCTTCTTGCTTAATAGTGGGCAAACGCTCAATTGTTTTTTCTTTTGAGATGAAAGTTGATTTACCCAAACTTAATTTACCTGCCATCCAATCGTACATCTTTAGGCCTACGGTATATTTCAAACGATCGAAAAAAGTATAAATAGGGATTACAAAAGATTGGTTATGTGCTAAATGAGGAGCATTCCTTAATAATCTTCCTCTTTCCTTTAAAGCTTCAAAAACCAAGAAAACATCTCCTTGTGCTAAATATCGGACTCCTCCGTGAACTAGCTTCGTACTTCTACTGCTAGTCCCCTTAGCGAAATCAGATTTTTCAAACAAAGCAACACTCAACCCTCTGGAAACAGCATCTAAAGCAACACCAAGTCCGGACGAACCACCCCCTATCACAGCAATATCCCAGATTTTATCTTTATCTGAAATTTGCTTTATGTTTTCTTTTCTATTCATTTTGTTTCGTTTTGCTCAAATATAACACTAAAAGAAACATATCAAAAGATAAAAATTACTTTTCCTTTCTTTTTATTTGCTTTTAGTTTCTTTTTATGACTTTTAGTTATATTTTTGAGGCTATGACCATTGCAGAAAGACATAAATTCATATTAGCTCAACTTCAGCAAGAAGGCTTTGTAAGTGTAAGTGATTTAAGCAATTCACTGGAAGTTACCAAGGTAACCATCCGAAAAGATTTAAAACTTCTTGAAGATAAAGGCTTGCTTTATCGCTCTCACGGAAGTGCCACTTTAGTTTCTCCTTATGTAAACGAAAAGCCTGTTGATGAAAAGGAACTGGTGAACGTAGAGGAGAAAAAAGCCATTGCAAAAAAAGCTGTTGAATCTTTAAAAATGCATGAGGCGATAATTATTGGATCCGGAACTACGGTTGGGGCATTTGCTCAAGCAATTCCAAGAAATTCCAATCTTACCGTCTTAACTTCTGCTATGAATGTCACCATGGCCCTTTTAGACTGCAAAGATATTGAAATCGTGCAGCTTGGAGGCGTGGTTAGAAAAGGCAGTTCATCTGTTGTAGGTCATTATGCAGAAGAAATGATGCAAAGTTTTGCCTGCAGCAAATTGTACTTAAGTGTTGATGGAATTAGCTTAGAACATGGATTTACCACATCCAATATGATGGAGGCTCATTTGAATGCAAAAATGATTGAATCCGTACAGAAAACAATCGTTTTGGCAGATGCCAGCAAGTTTGGCAAAAAGGGATTTGGAAAAATTTGTAACTTAGAAGATGTTGACCAAATAATTACTAATAAAAGTGCTTCTAAACAATTTATTAGTACTTTGGAAGCTAAGGGAATTGAAGTGATTTTGGTGTAACTATTGTAAGATTAATACCTATTTTCCTCAATAAAATCAAAACCCTTTTTGTTAATGGTTTAAGGGCTCTTTCTCCTTTCTAAATAATACCTCAGAAAACAGAATTAAGCGTTATATTGCCAATCTTTGAGTTTTAATTCTCGCATAATGCTTCATACTTTTTCCAATGATGAAAAAGTATGCAAAAAATCTAGGTAAAATGATGCTCCCTCCCGGTACTGCCAACGCTGGCCCGCCATTTTACCTTCCATCCCGCTTTTTCGGTTGAAGCGAAAGTTGGGGAGTTAGTTATTAATGAACTCATTAAATGAATTCTATCTTATTAGCACCTTATTTAAATCACTTTTTACTTGTTTGTAGATACTTTTAAATTAGTCAACTAAAATTTCTTAAACTTTGGATAATTATGGTGTTCCAGCAAGGAAAATAGGAAGGGAATTGAAGTGATTTTGGTGTAAATTAAGATATAACTAGCATCAATTTATTTAAGCTTAAAATTCATCCAGAGTCATTAATAATCCTATATTTGCATAGCACAATATAAAATCAAAATCCCTTTGAGAAGAATCTTCATTATACTATTTCTGTTTATCCTAATTTTAGCCAGTGGGTACGGAATATATTATTACTGGGACAAACAAAAAAGCTTAGATGCATGGTCCTTGGTGCCAGAAAACACTTTTTTGGTGTACGAAAATAAAAATTTAGTCAGTTCCTGGAACAGCATTCAAGAAAACCCTATTTGGGAGGACCTACTAAACATTAAATATTTTTCCTCAATAAAAGAAAATTTTGAAGCTTTAGATAGTTTGTCTGGTAATAGTGGAATGCTTGATGATGTTTTCAGAAATAACCATCTATTAATTGGAATGTCCGTTATCGCCCATGATGATTTTGATTTTGTATTCTATCAGACCTTAAAAAATACTGAGCAGATTGAAGTCATTAAGAAAATAGAATCCAAATTTGAAGAGTTTGAAAAATCTGAAAGGGTTTACAACAAAAACACCATCTACGAATTAAAAAGTAAGAATTCCGATAAAAGGTTTAGCTATGTCCTATTGAGGGGAAATTTTGTTGGAAGCTTCTCTCCGGTTCTGGTTGAGGATGTGATCAGAAACTTAGAAAAAGACGAAGATAATTTTAAAGAAAGCATTCAAGAGGTTTTTAAAATCGCCAACTTTCAAGATGATTTGGGAAACTTATATATCAATTTTAACAGACTAGATAAAATTGTAAAAACATTTACCAAGTCGAATCAATCGACCCTTTTCAATATTTTGTCTCAATTCTCTGAAGGGGCATTTCTTGATTTATTTTTAGATGGAGATGATTTATACCTTAATGGCTTTACTTTCCCACACGACTCAATAAGTTATCTTAATACTTACAGTAAGCAAATTGGAGGAAACGTTACTTTAGAAAACTACTTCCCATCTAAAACTGCTGTTGTTCTACATGAGAGATTTGATGATGCAAAAGCATTTCAGGATGAGAAATTTAAGTTTTGGAATAAATTGGATAGTGAATTTGGACAAAAAAGAAATCTCATTGCAGAGCAATATGAAACCGATTTCAGAGAATTTTACAAATTTATGGCTGGGGAAAATGCTCAAGCTGTATTGAATACTAATCAAAGTTCAGAGGAAAACAAAAAACTCATTTTTATCAAAATGACAGATAAGAATGAAGGCTTGAATAAGTTCAACAAACTAGCTGAAGAAGCTGCGCAGCTTAATCAAGATACACTCTACTATGAGTTTTATGCAGAGAAAGAAATCAGAGAATTGGTGATTAAAGATTTTCCTTATTATTTATTAGGGAAAAACTTTAAAGGTTTTTCACATTCCTTCTTTCTTATTTTAGATGATGTATTGGTAATTAGCAACGATATTCAGTCACTAAAAGAATTAATTCTAGATATAGAAACAGAAAATACATGGGGGAAATCTATAAAAGAAAATCAATTTCTAGAATCTACTCTTCAGGAATCCAATCTTAATATTTTCATAAATATACCTCAAGCTTGGTCAATAATCCTTAATAACCTTAATGACAAATGGAGAAACAGTTTTAAAGAAAACGAATATCCTATTAAGAATTTTGATATGCTGGCATTTCAATTTAGCCATGAAAATGATCGTTACTACAGCAATATTGAAGTGTTGCATACTGACAATAAGGTAAATAACGAAATGAAATATTTCGATGAAGTAATGCAAGTTGAAATAGACGCACCTATTATTAGCAAACCTTATGTTGTTAAAAACCATAATACGGGCTTATTCGAAACTTTAGTTCAGGATTCGGCTTTCAACCTTCACTTGATATCAACCAATGGTGATATTATTTGGACTGAATCATTAGGAGCACCTATCATAGGGGATGTTTTCCAAATCGATTATTATCAAAACAAAAAGTTACAATATGCCTTTGCCACAACTGATAAAATATTCCTTTTAGATAGAAATGGAATTGCATTAGAATATTTCCCGAAAACTTACGGAGATCAAAACATTGAAAACCAATATTTTAATGTAATCGATTACGACAAAAGCAAAACTTACCGTTTGTTAATCGCAAAAGAAAACGGGGATATATTCTTAACTAGTAAATACGGGGATGTTCTGGGCGATTGGAAGCCGTTAAAAATGCGAGACAAAATTGCAGCTATGCCTGAACATATCAGAATTAGAAGTAAGGATTTCATGGTCGTTCTTCAGGAAAATGGAATGGTAAAAGTCATGAGCAGAAACGGTGAAATGAAACCAAATTTCCCAATCAATGTAAATGATAGATTATCAGACAACTTATTCTTTGAAATAGGAAACAGCTTTGAGACCAGCTATTTAGTAACCATTACTAACGGTGGTGCCTTAGTGAAAATAAGTTTCACAGGCCAGATTAAAGCGAAAGAACAGCTTTACATGCCAAATAAAGAGACGCTATTTAAAATAGTTAAAAATGCATCAGAAAGAGGTTATATTCTGGCAAGACAAGACCTAAGTAGAGTCAGTTTATTAAAACCAAGTGGTGAAATGATGTTTGAAAAAGATTACATCAATCAAGATGAAATGGAAATTCAATATTATGAGTTGACTCCAAACAAGGAAATCATTGCAATAACTGATAAAAAGCAAGCCTTTACCTATCTTTACACTAATGAAGGAAAATTAATAAATCAGCAACCTATCGAAAGCTTAGGTCAAATCGCTATGATTTATTACAATAAAAACAATGAGGTTCATGTCTATAAATGTCATGAAAACACCTTCAGTATTCTAAAATTCAAAATTTAAGAATGAGATATTTTTTAATTCTATTTATATTCTTAGCCAGTAGTGCTTTTAGTCAAAATGAAGATGTCAATACGTTACCGCCCAATAGTTTAGCATCTCCAAAATCGACCGTTAAGGTTTTTCTACAAAACCTTCAGGAAGACGACTTTCATCCTGAAATCGCTGCAAAAACGCTGAATCCTCAATATATTAAGGGGAAAGATTCAGAATTGCTCATCACGCAATTAAAGCAGGTTTTAGATGGGGCTGGTGTTTTAATTGACATTGATGAGATTCCAGAAGACCCAAATTATTCTGACTCAACCGAAAAACAAAGATATTTTTTATCTGAAATAGAGTTCCCTCAGATTTATTTAGAAAAAAGTAAGGGTAAATGGTTCTTCAGTAAAAAGACCATTGAAAAAACTCCGGAATTGCATCAGGAGGTTTATCCTTTCGGTACGGATAAATTGATGAACATTTTACCCAAAATGGGTACTCAGAAGATTATTGGGCTTCACGCTTGGCAATACATTAGCATTTTAATCTTAGTCATCATATGCGTGTTAATTCACAAAATATTAAGCTGGTTTTTTGATTGGTTAATTTTTCAGTTACTTAAAAATAAAGGCTACGGTAATATTGCACATGATTACATTATGCCTGTTGCTAGACCTTTTAGTCTTTTAATAATTGTTGGCATTCTAATTATTCTCATTCCCGTCCTTCAATTACCTATTGCCTTCAATCATTATTTTATTCTACTACTAAGAGCATTATTACCGCTTTTTGGTACTATGATGGCCTACAAAATTGTAGACATTTTGGGTGAGTATATGATGAAGAAAGCCGCTCAAACAGAAACTACAATGGACGATCAAATTGTCCCCATTCTGAAAAGAGTACTGAAAATCTTTGTTATTATAATTGGTTTCCTGTATATCCTTAACAATCTGAGATTTGATATCACAGCCTTACTTGCAGGAATATCTATTGGTGGTTTAGCTTTTGCATTAGCAGCACAAGATACCATTAAAAACTTCTTCGGTTCACTGATGATTTTATTTGATAAGCCCTTCCAAATTGGAGATTGGGTAACTGCCGGGGATATTGATGGAACTGTGGAAGAAGTAGGTTTTCGTTCAACAAGAGTGAGAACTTTTAGAAATTCCTTAATTACGGTTCCTAATGGAAAATTAGCCGACATGGCGGTTGATAACCACGGTTTAAGAAAATACAGAAGATTTTACACAACCATTACGATCACTTATGACACTCCTACTCATCTAATTGAGGCTTTTACCGATGGTTTAAAAAAAATAGTTGAAGTACATCCTAAAACCTGGAAAGAATTCTATAACATCTATTTCAACAATATGTCTGCTTACTCTCTGGATATAATGTTTTATGTATTTTTAGATGTACCAACTTGGGGAGAGGAATTAAAATATAAAGAAGAAATTTTGCTTAGCATCATGAAGTTAGCCAAGGAACTCGGGATCAATTTTGCTTTCCCTACGCAAACTTTACATATGGAAAACTTCCCTGGACAAGCCTCGTTATCTCCAAAATACCCAGAAAAAAACCAGGTATCGGAGAAATTAAAGAACTTTTTTCCGCCTTCAGAACCAAAATAATTTTAAATTAAAAAAAGAAACATGAGTAAGTCTAATAAATATAGATTTGGTACTAAAGCTATCCACGCAGGAGTTGAACCTGACTCGGCAACTGGAGCAATTATGACCCCTATTTATCAGACCTCTACTTATGTTCAGTCTTCACCCGGTGAGCATAAAGGTTATGAATACAGTCGTTCTCAGAACCCTACTCGTAAGGCATTAGAAAACAGTATTGCAGCACTGGAAAATGCTGAATACGGTCACTGTTTTGCTTCTGGTCTTGCAGCAATTGATGCAGTTATCAAAACATTGAAGCCCGGGGATGAAGTAATCAGTACCAATGACCTTTACGGAGGCACTTACAGAATCTTTACAAAGATCTTTCAAGATTTTGGCGTCCATTTTAATTTTATTGATATGTCTGAGGCTTCTGAGATAGAAAAGCATATCACAGAAAACACTAAATTAATTTGGGTAGAAACTCCAACCAACCCAATGATGAATATCATTGACATAAAGACAGCAGCAGATATTGCCAAGAAAAATAATGTCTTACTATGTGTTGACAACACCTTCTCTACCCCTTATTTACAAAATCCATTAGATTTAGGTGCAGACCTAGTGATGCATTCTTTAACAAAATATATTGCTGGCCATTCGGATGTAATTATGGGGGCATTGGCTACAAACAAGAAAGAATTATCAGAGAAATTAGCCTTTATTCAAAAAGCAAGTGGGGCAGTGCCTGGTCCGCAAGACTGTTTCTTAGTTTTAAGAGGAATCAAAACTTTACACCTCAGAATGCAAAGGCATTGCGAAAATGGAGCCGGTGTAGCTAATTTCTTAAAATCTCATCCTAAGATAGACAAAGTGTTATGGCCAGGCTTTAAATCTCATCCCAATCATGATATCGCCAGTAAGCAAATGCATGATTTTGGAGGTATGATTTCATTTAGCTTAAAAAAAAATACAAAAGAAGCTGCTACAGAAATCTTAAAGAAATTTGAATTATTTACTTTAGCAGAATCATTAGGTGGAGTTGAATCATTATGCGGACATCCTGCAACCATGACTCATGCCAGCATTCCAAAAGCAGACCGAGATAAAGTAGGACTTTCCGATTCTTTAATCAGATTAAGTGTAGGAGTTGAAGATTTGGAGGATTTAATTCAAGATTTAAAGCAAGCATTATCCTAAGTTGATATGAAGCTAAAGCGCTACAGAAGCAAACGAAAATATGAACCCATTTTACCAGGACCTAAAGAGTGGCCCGTGGTACAATTGAGTCGTAATAAAAAAGAATTTTTAAAAGAGGTTATAGAAGAAGCTTACGGGCGCATCAAAAGTAATACTAGAAATAAAACCGCCCTAATAGAAGAGCTGGAAACCACTTTATACAAAGAAAAAGCCAGAATCAGACAAACCCCTTGGAAAGTAGACCCTGATGATGACCCTCAATTTTGGAGTAAAGTAAAGCATGATCTTCTTGAAATTTCTCATCAGAAAGTAAAAGATGAAGAAAAGGCCAATAAAATTCTTCACAACATAATTGAGCGATACGCAGAGGAAATTGCAGGAAACTTTAATACAAGTCACTACAGATTTGCTCGTGGATTTGTAACCTTTGGCTTTAATAGGTTATTAAATGCCGCAAGGATTAAAAAATTAGGTGGGTTCTGGAGTAATGAACTTACTTTGAATGATAAAATTCAAATCAATGGTGAGGTAGAAAAGCTACGCACCTTAGCGAAAAAAGGAACCATCGTAATTGTGCCCACTCATTCCAGTAATTTGGATTCTATCTTGATCGGCTGGGTGATTTATACACTTGGCCTACCGCCAGTTATTTATGGAGCAGGTCTGAATCTCTTTAATATTAGCATCATATCCTATTTCATGAATAGTTTGGGCGCTTATAAAGTAGACAGACGAAAAAAGAATATGATTTATCTTGAAACGTTGAAATCTTATTCTGCTTTAGCTTTAAAAAAGGGATGTCAAAGTCTATTTTTTCCGGGAGGAACTCGTTCCAGAGATGGAAGAGTTGAGAAAGAATTGAAGCTGGGATTGCTTGGTACTGCAATAGAAGCACAAAGAGCAAATTATCAAGAACATGGAAACGAAGCGGAGAAGATATTTATCGTTCCTGTAAGTTTGAATTATCATTTCGTTTTGGAAGCGCCTAGTCTTATTCGCCAATACCTGGAAAAACGTGGACAAGAGCGATATTATGTTGAAAATGATGAATTCTCATCCTCCTATAAGATCATTACTTTCCTATTTAAATTTTTCACTAAAGGTTCAGATATATCTGTTTCTATTGGAGAAGCAATGGATATTTTAGGAAATAAAGTAGATGAAGAAGGAAAAAGTTTTGATTCGAAAGGAAGAGAGATTCAACCGAAGGATTATTTCGTTTTTCAGGATAAAATTACAGTCAATAAGCAAAGGGAAGCAGAATATACACGAATGCTTTCCAAAAAAATAGTTAAGCAATATAGCATAATTGCTCGCGTATTTTCTAGCCATTTAATTGCTTTTGTGGCTTTTGAAATCATCAATAAGAAAAATAAAAAACTCGATTTATTTTCCTTATTGCGCTTACCTGAAGAAGACTTGGTGATTCCTTATAATGAATTTAGAATTACTTGTCAGAAAATAAAAAACAAAATTGAAGAGAGGATCAAAGAGGGAAGAATGTCCCAAGCAGAACACATGGAAGATAATATAGATAATATTATCGAACACGGTCTCTTAAATTTAGGAATGTATCATTCCAAAAGACCTTTAATCAAAACAGATGAAGGGGACATTACGACTATGGATATGAATCTTTTATATTTTTACAGAAACAGATTAGACGGATATGGCCTCGAAAAACATATTTGATAAACCGATTGGTGTTGTAGGTGCAGGTAGTTTCGGACTTTCCGTGGCTAATCTTTTAGCCGAAAATTCGGAGGTATTACTTTATGCCAGAAATCCTGAAGCATTAGAAAGCATTAAGAAAAAAAGAGAATGGAACAGTTATTCTATTCATCAAAACATAAAAGCAATTGATGACTTAGAGCAATTGGCTAATAGTTGCGATATTATCTTCCCTGTAGTTCCCTCTGCAAATTTTAGGGAAATGATGCAAAGCCTTTCTCCATTTTTACATCCTTATCATATTCTAATTCATGGTACTAAAGGTTTGAATCTCAATTTACCAGCAGGTAAAACACTGGATACTATTCAAGTTCTTGAGAGGCATCATATCAAAACCATGAGTGAGCTCATCATGGATGAAAGCGTAGTAGTTAGGGTCGGTTGTCTTGCAGGACCTAATTTAGCAAAAGAAATTGCCCAAGGCCTTCCTGCAGCTACAGTGGTTGCCAGCCCCTTCAATGAGGTAATTCAAATAGGTCAACAATTGCTCCGCAGCGATCGATTTCAGGTTTATGGAAATCCGGATTTAATAGGGATAGAACTTTGCGGAGTTTTGAAAAATATTATAGCCATAGCATCTGGGGCTTTGTCAGGATTAGGCCTGGGCGAAAATGCTCGTTCATTATTGATTAGCCGAGGCATGGTAGAAATGATTTATTTGGGTAAAGCTTTAGGTGGAGATGTTCGCTCTTTTATTGGCTTGGCGGGAATAGGTGATTTAATGGCTACCTCCCACTCTACCCTAAGTAGAAATTTTACTGTGGGAAGAAGATTAGCGGAAGGCGAAAGTTTAGAAAATATTTTGGGTGATATGCAGGAAGTTGCTGAAGGGGTCAATACCATAATGATAGCGAAAAAAGTTGCAGAAAGTTTTAAGGTTCGTGCACCCATAACGGAAATATTGCACAGAGTGCTATTTGAAGGACTAACAATGGAAGAAGCTGTACAATATTTGATGAAGTATCCACTTAATGTAGATGTAGATTTTATCTAAATCGAAGGAAAGCAAATTAAAAATCCATTCTATTTCTCATATAAAATTTTATCTTTGTGGTTCGCTAAAATATTTGGTAGCTGAAAAAGATACTTGATCGATTCATCAAATTATTAATCAATCTAAAGCATTTTAAAGTCAGTTTATCGAAGAACTTTTTAAAGCTAAAATTTAAATAAATATGGGTAAAGTAATTGCAATTGCTAATCAAAAAGGAGGAGTAGGTAAAACCACATCAGCTATTAATCTTGCAGCAAGTTTGGCTGCTTTAGAATATAAAACACTGATTGTTGATGCCGATCCACAAGCCAATTCCACATCAGGAATAGGCTATAATCCCAAAGAAATTGAAAGCAGTATATATGAATGCATGGTAGATGAGGTTGATGCTCAGGATATCATAGTAGAAACTGACTTAGATTACTTGCATATTTTACCTTCCCATATCAACTTAGTAGGTGCGGAAGTTGAAATGGTAAACATAAAAAACCGTGAAGAAAGAATGCGTGATGCACTTAAAAAAGTGCGAAAAAAATATGATTTCATTATCATTGATTGTTCCCCTTCTTTAGGTTTAATTACTATCAATGCACTTACTGCGGCTGATTCAGTTATTATACCTGTTCAGTGTGAGTATTTTGCATTAGAAGGATTGGGTAAATTACTCAATACAATTAAGATAATCCAAACTCGTTTGAATAAGGATTTGGAAATTGAAGGAATTTTATTAACCATGTATGATGTGCGTTTAAACCTTTCTAACCAAGTGGTGGATGAGGTAAAACAGCATTTTAGTAAAATGGTTTTTGAAACATTGATCCCTCGTAATATCAAATTAAGTGAATCTCCAAGTTTTGGATTACCAGCTATTGCTCATGATGCAGAAAGCAAAGGAGCAATTAGCTATTTAAATTTAGCAAAAGAAATTATTAACAATAACGGATTAGGAAAATAGCGGATGGCGAAGAAACCGAGAAAAGCATTAGGAAGAGGCTTAAGCGCTCTTTTAGAAGATTCTAATACAGATCAAAAATCATCTTCTAACAAAGAAAATAGAGATATTACTGATATCTCTAGTGGGGCTTCTATTAATGAAATCCCATTAGAACAAATAGAGGTGAATCCATTTCAACCGCGAACTGATTTTGATAAGCAAGCTCTTGAAGAATTAGCTGAGTCAATTAAAGTACAAGGTATAATTCAGCCTATAACTGTTAGAAAGCTTAGTAAAGACAGTTATCAACTAATATCAGGGGAAAGAAGGACTCAGGCTTCAAAATTAGCTGGTCTTAAGTCTATTCCAGCTTATATCCGAATGGCGGATGATCAGCAAATGCTGGAAATGGCTTTGATTGAGAATATCCAAAGGGAAAATCTTAATTCTATCGAGATTGCGTTAAGTTATCAGCGATTATTGACTGAATGCGACTTAAAGCAAGAACAATTAGGAGACAGAGTTGGTAAAAACAGAACAACCGTTAATAATTATTTAAGATTATTAAAGCTGCCACCTGATATTCAATTAGCTATTCGTGATAAAAGAATAAGCATGGGACATGCGCGTGCCATTATCAATATTGATGATGTGGACAAGCAATTAGATGTCTTCAAAAGAATTTTAAAGGATGATTTATCTGTAAGAAAGGTAGAAGCATTGGTTAGGGAACTGACTAGTGGAGAATCTAGTGAAAAGGAAAAGCCAACCAAAACAGAGATGCCATATGAGGCTAAGCAAGTCCAAAGTAAACTTTCCTCACATTTTGGCACAAAAATTGGCATGAAAATCGATAAAAATAACAAAGGTGAAATTAAGATTCCATTTTTATCAAAAGACGATTTAAATAGGATTTTAGATATTCTTTCAGTTGAATTATAAAATGCGCATTTTTCTAACTCTTATCATTTTAATATCCATTAGCCTAGTTTCAAATGGGCAGGAAATCCAACCAACAGATTCCACCTTTTTGAGACTGGGTAATGATAATGAAGAGATTGAAACATTCCAATCAGAAGACACTACTCATTCTCCAAGATTAGCTGCTTTATATTCTGCCATAGTTCCGGGTATGGGTCAATTTTATAATGAAAAATACTGGAAAATTCCGATTGTTTATGCTTTAGGTGTTTTGGCGGCATCTCAAATCAAGCAAAATCATCAAAATTTCTTACTTTTCAGAAATGTATTTATAAATCTAGCCGATGGAAATGATGCCAACAATGGTGAGATACAAGATTTTATAAATCTAGGTTTTGATGAAAGTAGAACTGACCGACTGGTCCAAAGATATAAAAGAGATAGAGACTATTGGATTATCCTCTCTGGATTATTTTATGTACTTCAGATAGTAGATGCCACAGTAGATGCTCATTTAAGAGAATTTAATATTAATGAAGACTTGAGTTTAAAAATAAAACCAAGTATTCAAAGCAGCCCATATAATAATATGCATGCAGGTTTATCATTAAATTTTAGATTAAAATAATAATGAAAATACTTTTAATTGGCCATGGAAAAATGGGGCAAGCCATTGAAGAATTTGCCATTCAAAGAGGGCATAGTTTAGTGGCTACAGTTGATGTTAACGATACTTTAATGCCTACTTTAGCCGAACAAGCTGATGTAGCTATAGAATTCACACACCCTGACGCAGCTTTTAATAATATTAAATTCTGCCTCGAACATAATTTACCTATCTTATCTGGAACCACTGGTTGGTTGGATAAAATGCCGGAAATTGAAGAAATCTGCAAAAAGAATAATGGTACATTTCTTTATGCTTCTAATTTCTCGATTGGTGTTAATTTATTCTTTAAACTGAATAAATTTTTAGCCAAACTAATTAGCCCACAAAGCCAATATAAGCCTTCCATGATCGAAGTCCACCACACGCACAAAAAAGATGCGCCAAGTGGGACAGCTATTACCTTAGCCGAAGGCATCATTAGTGAGCATGATAAATATAACTCTTGGAAGAATGACGCTAAAACGGAGGATGGAGAAATTCCAATTACATCAGAAAGAATAGGTGAAATTCCAGGCACCCATAAAATCACATATAAATCAGAAGTTGATCAAATCAGCATTGAACACGAGGCTTACAGTAGAGATGGTTTTGTTCAAGGAGCTGTATTTGTAGCCGAGTGGCTTCCTTCTCAAAAAGGAATAGTAAATATTGATGACTTCTTAAAACTATAGAAAATGAAGATTCCATTTTTCAATAAAAAGAAGAAACCAGCTAAACCTAAATCTAAAGTTAGAGAATGGGTTGATGCTTTGGTTTTTGCCGTTATTGCAGCCACTTTAATTAGATGGGCTACTTTAGAGGCTTTTGTAATTCCTACTCCTTCTATGGAAGGCACCTTATTAGTGGGTGATTATTTATTTGTGAGTAAATTACATTATGGTCCTAGAACACCCAAAACCCCTTTACAACTTCCTTTAACCCATAGAAGGTTTTATGGAACTGAGGATGTTCCAGCATATTTGGATTGGATTCAACTGCCTCAATACAGGCTACCAGGTTTTAGTGAGGTGAAAAGAAATGATGCAGTCGTTTTCAATTACCCTGAGGAGTTACAATATCCACTGGATTTGAGAGAATACTATATTAAAAGATGTGTTGGGATTGCAGGAGACAAAATTCAGGTCATTAATGCTGAATTGTACATCAATGGAGAAAAAGCTTTTGTTCCTGAAGACATCCAATTCAGCTATTTCATTAAAACCCAACAAACAATAAGAGATAGAGTTTTTGAAGAATATAACATTTGGGATAAAATGTATGAGCCAGGCTATGGCTATAGAGTTCATGCTGAACCAGAGGAAATAGAGAAAATGAAATCCCTCCCATTTATAGATGATATTATCTTCTCTCCTACTTATAAAAATGGAGAAATATTAAGTACAGATAGCAGTGATGTTGATCCCGCTACTTTTCCGAAAACTCCTGAAACCAGCTGGAACAAAGATTTTTATGGTCCTATTGAAGTCCCTAAAGAAGGACAAATTATAAAAATCAACCATGAAACCTTATTGATGTATGGTGATGTATTACGCTATTACGAACATTTAGAGGATGTTCAAATTAAGAACGATCAACTCTTTATTGACGGTCAGGAAGTAAAAGAATATACCTTTTCTCAAGATTATTTCTTTATGATGGGAGACAACCGCCATAACTCATGGGATAGCCGATTTTGGGGTTTTGTACCTAAAGACCATGTTGTGGGAAAAGCATTATTCATATGGATGAGTATAGACCCTAATGAATCATTCTTAAGTAAAATTAGGTGGGAGCGTTTATTCACTGGAATTAATTAACTGTATACTTTGTAAGGTGGAGTTAGTAAGCGAATCTAATTACTCCTTCCCCCTTTTGATGTTTTCATCATAAATTATGGATTCAACTTTAATATTAACCCTCTTAAAATTGATTTAAGAGGGTTTTTAGTTCTTTATCACCTTTCATACTTGTAAAGGTCATTTCTTATATGGAATTTTACACTCCCGACAAATCGGGATGATATATTTAACACAATGTTATTCAAATGAATAAAAAGTCAACCCCTTCAAATCAGGAGTTAAAAAGTTATATAATTCAAGAGGAAACTGAATTATTAAAACACCTTATTTCCACTTACCCGAGCAAGAAAAAACCGATGCTCAAACAAGTTATGGGAGGTGGTCAAATAAGAATAAATGGGGACGTTATCACTCAATTTAATCATCCTCTTAAAAAAGGAGATGAGATTCAGATCAACTGGGCAAAACCTTCGAAGAAAGTAAAGCTTCAGAAACTAAATATTATATATGAAGATCAGCATTTAATAGCCATTGAAAAAGAGGCTGGTTTGCTATCAGTTGCTTCTTTGAAGGAGAAAACTAAAAATGCTGTGCAGATTTTAAAAGAGCATATGGAGGCTATAGATATCAGAAATAAGGTATACATAATCCATCGCTTAGAAAGAGAGGCTTCTGGGATACTTTTATTTGCTAAAAGCAAAGAAGTGCAAGAACAATTGCAAAATCATTGGGAAGATTTTATAATAGATCGAAAGTATGTGGCAATCGTTGAAGGAAAAATTAAAGAAACTTCAAATACTTTAAAGAATTATCTGAGGAGTAATAAACATAATCAAGTATTTATTGTAGACACGCCTGAAAATGCAACAGAAGCTATTACTCATTTTAAATTGTTAAAACAAAGTAATGCTTATTCCATGTTGGAGTTTAAACTTGAAACAGGTTTTAAAAATCAAATCAGGGTTCAAATGGCAAATTATGGCTTCCCTGTGACAGGTGATAAAAAATATAATGCAAAGAAAAATCCATTAGCAAGAGTTGCATTACATGCCAATTTAATTGAACTTAAACATCCAATTACCGGTGAACATTTAAAGTTCGAGTTAGTTCCTCCTTCAAATTTCCGAAATTTGGTTGCAAAAGGATAAAACATAATTATGCACAAAAAAAATATTCTTACTTATGGACATCTAGCTGAAGGTTTTCAAGCCTTTATCGCTAAGGAATATCCTGAATTAAACTGTTTGCTTGCTCAAGATAAACAAGAAGTGGAACAATTACTTCCTAAGGCTCAATATGTAGCTGGCTTCAATTTCCTTTCTAAAATGGATATAAGCCATTTGGAATGGATCCATTCTTTTGGTGCTGGAGTAGACAGCTTCATGAAATTAGAGATCCCCGAAAATTGTACATTAACAAAGACTAAAGGCAAAATGGGGCAAAGAATGGCGGAATATTGCCTGACCTACATTTTACAAGACTTAAATAAAACCGAATTATTCAAAGTCAACCAAACCTCAAAAACATGGGATCAGGTGGTTCCTAAATCTTTGTCAAAACAAAGTGTCATATTTTTTGGGACTGGAAATATCAGCACAGATATTGCTCAAGTGCTTCAACCAATGGTTAAAAATATTGTAGGAGTTAATACTAGTGGGAAAAACAAAGAGTTTTTTGATGTTTGCATATCTTTTGACAAGCTGGATATGGGAAGCTTAGAAGCTAATTCCATCATTATTAACACCTTACCATCCACAAAAAGCACACAAAATTTATTTAATAAAGATTTCTTCACAAAAATCGAAAATGTGCTGTTCATCAATATTGGACGAGGTAATTCTGTAAATGAAGAAGATTTAATTGATGCTTTAGATCAAAAATATATTAGACAAGCCGTTTTAGATGTATTTAAAGAGGAACCCTTACCTACAAATTCTCCTCTATGGGAACATCCACAATGTGTGGTCACTCCTCACATTTCGGGTATAACTTTATTAGAAGATGTAAAACAAAGCTTCAAATTAGCTTATGAGGCTATAAAAGCTGGGGAAGAAAACAAATTGATGGTTGATACTGAGAAAGGGTATTAATTCTAATCCATTAAATTATTGGTAAAACATCGACCTTTAAACATCTACAATTTCAACTCGAGCCGTCATCCCTGCGAAGGCAGGGATCTAGTCATTTTAACCAAAGGTTAAAATATTAAGTAAAGCGGAAATCTAACAACTACTTGAGTATTCTATATCACTTACTATATGAGATGTATTGAAACAAAGTTTCAATAAGACAAGATCCCTGCCTTCGCAGGGATGACGCACAGAATTATTGAAGTGCACTATTTAACTTTATTTCAATAATAACAAATGTTCGTCACAAGTAATAGATCAAAAAGGCAATTCATCATCCTCGCTTGGTGGCGGTGTTTCTTGAGGACCACTTGCGCTTCCTGATGATTGTGGTGGATAATTATCATTTTGCGAATTTGGAACACCTCCAACATTTCCATCAGAAGCTCTTTCCACAGCCCAAATTTTCACATTTGTGTACCACTTTCCATTATATTCCCTACTATCAATATTGACTTTTGCAGTTAGCTCTTCACCCTGCTTGATATTGAAACCATCAATTTTATCTCCCCAAACCTCAGCACAAATTTTCTTTGGATACTGCTCTTGAGTCTCAAAAATATAGGATTGCTTTCTCCATTCACCGTTTTTACCTTGTCCTTTCTCTACAGGTAAAATATCAATAACTTTTCCTTTAAATTCCATCGATGTAATTTTGTTAATTATGGCACAAAAATGTTAATAAATATTTCCCTCACCTAATCAATTTCAGATTTTAAATCCTAAAATTATTGGTTTACAATACAGTCAGTACTTTCTTTGCATTCCAATATTCACGAATAAAATCATGATCAAAAATTTAAGAGTTCTGGCTATCTTAGAAGGTATTTCATATTTATTACTTAGTGTAACTATGCCATTGAAATATATGATGGAAATGCCGCAGCCTAATTATTTTGTAGGAATGGCACATGGCGTTTTATTTATAGGCTATTGTAGTTTGGTACTATTTATAGCCATCAAAAGAAATTGGACGATGAAACTCACACTTTTATCTCTAGCCGCTTCCTTAATTCCATTTGGCACATTCTATGCCGATTGGAAATGGTTTAGAAAGATGGAAAACTAAATACTATTCTGCAATAACTACATCTAAAAGCTTAATTTCCTTATCTTTGCACCTTTAAATTTTTACAGCTCATGGATTTAACTACTTTAAGTGCTATCGGCCCTATTGACGGACGTTATAGAAACAAAACCCAACCTCTTGCCCCCTATTTTTCAGAATGGGCACTAATTAAATATAGGGTTCATGTAGAAGTAGAATATTTCATTGCGCTTTGCGAATTACCTCTTCCACAGCTTAAAGAGTTTGATCATTCTCTTTTTCCAAGAATGAGAGAATTAGCCTCAAATTTCAATGAAGAAGATGCCTTAGTGATCAAAAAAATTGAAAAGACTACCAATCATGATGTAAAAGCTGTAGAATATTTCCTAAAGCAAAAATTTGATGATTTGGGAATAGGTGCACAAAAGGAGTTTATACATTTTGGATTGACTTCTCAAGATATTAATAATACCGCCACTCCCCTTTTATTAAAGGATGCAACTGAGAAGGTTTACTTGCCTTTTCTAAGCGAAATTAAGAATATTCTGGCTAATTACGCCAACGACTGGAAGGATGTGCCTATGTTGGCTAAAACCCATGGACAGCCCGCATCTCCAACTAGATTGGGTAAAGAACTTGAAGTATTTGAAGTAAGGTTAGCTGAACAGCTTAAGCTAGAAAAAGATATTCCTTTTGCAGCTAAATTTGGTGGTGCAACGGGTAATTTCAATGCACATCATGTTGCTTATCCAAAAATTGACTGGAGAGCATTTGGCAACAACTTCTGCGAAAAATATTTAGGACTTAAACGTTCAGAGCCCACCACACAAATTGAGCACTACGATCATTTAGCAGCCCGATTTGATTCATTTAAGCGTTTGAATACCATCTTGATGGATTTAAGTAAAGATGTATGGCAATACATCAGCATGAATTACTTCAAGCAAAAAATCTCAAAGGATGAAGTAGGGTCGTCTGCAATGCCGCATAAAGTTAATCCAATTGATTTTGAAAATGCAGAAGGTAATTTAGGTATTGCAAATGCTATTCTGGAGCATTTATCAGCAAAACTTCCAATCTCAAGATTACAGAGAGACTTAACAGATTCTACCGTATTAAGAAATATTGGTGTACCGCTTGCTCATGGATTGATTGCTTTTGAATCTTTGAAGAAGGGCTTAGGAAAATTGGAATTAAATCCTGCTGCGATTGAACATGATTTAACTGAAAACTGGGCAGTAGTTGCTGAGGCTATCCAAACTGTTCTAAGAAGAGAAGCTTATCCTGCACCTTATGAGGCCCTAAAAGCCTTGACACGTAAAAATGAGAAAATTACTCAGAATACTATTTCAGATTTCATTGATAGTCTAGAGGTATCAGATTCTATTAAAGATGAGTTAAAAGATATTACGCCTTTTAATTATACAGGAATATAGTAGTAATATTAATCTAAAATAAATGTATTGACCGCTTCCAAAAGATTATCAGCTCTGGTTGCGGTCGCTTTTCCTCCTTCTTTATCACCTACTAAAATCCCTTTTACCCCTACTTTCTCCGCAGCTTGAATATCTCGTAGGGAATCGCCTATCATAAAAGATTTACTAGCATCAATCTTCCATTTAGCAATAGCTTTCTCAATCATAAGGCTATCAGGCTTTCTAAGCAAAGATTGGGTAGTAGATGGGTGATGAGGGCATAAATATATATCATCAATTAAATCACTTATTTGACTCTGTAAATAGGAATGACAATCTAAAACATTAGTATGCTGGTACAAACCTTTAGCAATACCTGCCTGATTTGTAATTACAATTAATAAATAACCTGATTTCTTTAATATTTCTAGACTTTCTTTAACCCCGTCCAAAATTTCAAAATCGGCAATCTTGTAAGTATATTCACCCCTTTCTCTATTTAAGACCCCATCCCTATCCAAAAAAACACATTTATGTAATCGCATCAAATTCTTTTATAAATTGAACCGCAATATCTGAAAAGATTTTTTAGTTTTGAAGTTCATTTAGATTTATGAAAGATAATTTAGTCATCATACCTACTTATAATGAGTGCGAAAATATAGAAGATATAATTCGCGCTGTTTTTCTATTGTCAACAAAATTTGAAATACTTATAATTGATGACAATTCACCTGATGGTACAGCAAAGATTGTGAAATCTTTACAGGCCGAGTATAGTGGTCAATTACACATAATAGAAAGATCGGGAAAGTTAGGGTTAGGAACAGCCTATATTGAAGGGTTTAAATATGCATTAGAAAACAATTATCAATACATATTTGAAATGGATGCAGATTTTTCTCACAATCCATTGGATTTGTTGGAGTTGCTGAAATCATGTCAAAAAGATGAGGTTCAATTAACAATTGGGTCCAGATACAAAACGGGCGTTAATGTGGTTAATTGGCCAATGGGCCGAGTGTTAATGTCTTATCTGGCGAGTAAATATGTACGTTTTATTACTGGCCTACCGGTTTATGATGCAACAGCTGGATTCATTTGCTATCACCGTTCAGTTTTAGAAACTATAGAACTTGATAAAATTAAATTTATAGGATATGCTTTCCAAATAGAAATGAAATTCACGGCATGGAAGCACGGATTTGGAATTGAAGAAGTTCCTATAATATTCACAGACCGAAGTAAAGGCACCTCAAAAATGTCAAAAAAGATTTTTAAGGAAGCAATATTTGGTGTGATTCAAATGAAAATCAAAAGCTGGTTTAAAAAATATAAGCAAGGCAACATTAATGCATCTATTCAAAAAGCTACTGCTCAATAATCGCTTTTAAGGTTTCTATATCGATATCATGTTTCCCTTTGAACTCAATTTCCTTAACCTTAACATTGAGCTTATCGATCAATGATTGTTGTTCTTGTTTTCGTTTTTCATTAATGAACTCATCTTCAGTTCCTCTCAACATATAAACCTCCTTATTTCTCAACTTTTCTCCCAAACCAGAAAAATCAATATCAGGAGGAAATGCGCCAGAGTGTAGAATTAATTTTTCAAAAGGAAAGGTTACCTGTTCAGCCCATCTACAAATAGTTGCTGAACCTTGAGAGAACCCTAAAAGTGTGATTTTAACATCTTCTGAAGTATCTTTCAATACCTCATCAGCTATTGAGTTCAGATAGTTTATATAATTATCAATATCCAATAACCTTTCTTCTTTCGTCATCCAAGTACTTCCCACTCTACCCGAAAAACCATCTAAATAAAAACGAGATAACCCTCCCGGAGCTATGATAACTCTGTTCTCAGTTGATATTTCCCTAAATTTTCTAATAAAATATTGAGGCAATTGCCCATAACCATGCAAGACAACCCAAATTTCTTTTGTAGAAGATGATACAGGCTCACTTTGATGATAAACAGCTTGATGTTGAAAAAATACGGTTTTTCGCATGTACTTTAATCTAATATTTGAAAAAACATAAATAAAAAAAGCAGGTAAAAACCTGCTTCTAAAAATTATGAGATTATGAAAAGTGAAATATTATCTCTTAAAACCTAATACACTTCCACCACAATAATTGGAACTACCTTCAAATGTATAAGTAATATAGTAAATACCAGTTACTTGACATGGAAATGCAATACTTGATAAAGTAGACCCTTCATATTTTGTTGAAGCAACTTTATTTCTATTTGAATCATATAGGGTTAATATTATCCCATCAGTACCTGATCCTTCATTGCAAATCATAACTTGATAAGTAGCACCTTTGGTAAATACATAAGAGTATTCTACCTTATCTTTTGCTCCACCTTGTCCATCAATATTATAGCTTTTCAAAAAAGTAAAGCCTGATTGTAATTTAGGAATACATGCTTCCACATGTTTCTCAGTATCGCACTGAGCATACGATTGCTGAACTGAGGCTGATATAAATATAATTCCTAATGCAAAGATTAGCTTTTTCATAAAATTTCTTAGTTAATAATGTTCTCTCTAATTGCGTAAACCTGATTTCTTATTGCTTCAATATTCTCATCATTCATGATGATTTCACTTGTGCTATTATCCTTAACAACAAGCATGCCATCTACAACTTCATAAGTTGGTTCACGATATACAGTCTTTATTTCAATCTTATTAAACTCTTCTTGAAGCTTAGTGAATTTATTGGAAAGCTGCTTAATATTCGGATCATTATCTTTATAAAAAGACATTAATAAAACCACATTATCCATAATAACTTTTTGCTCCGCTATTGTTTCCTTTAGCTGTTCATTATCTGGATTCTTTTCTGAAACCCTTGAAACGATATAAAGAGCTTCTAGCCATCCACCTGATAATAGTAAAATACTTAAATTAGAACGCTTCTGCTCTTGTAAGTAGTTGTTTATATTATTGAAATTTTTAGTAGTTATTAAAAGAAGAGAATCTAAATTTTTACTATTGGTAGCCAATCTTTTAATAGTTCCAATATCGAAAAACTGTCCTATACTCAAATCATCTGCTAAAGATTTTATAGAGTTAAGATAAAATAATGCATCCTGATTTTGTTCATAAATATTAGTATAACCTAAGTCAGTACCATAAACCCCCAATGCTAAGGCTTTTTTATAGTTACTGTTATAATCAGAAATTTTCTCAGGATCATTCAGATAGCTTTTATCATATTTGGTATCAGATTCTTTTAACAGAGTAGAAATCTCTAAAGGAGAAGGTATCTGTTGAATAATATCAGAGATGACATCTTCAGAAATAGAGGGTTCCTCTATTTTAACAGAGTCCAATACACTAGATATTTCATCTGCAGAAGGTTTTTTCTTCGAGTCGCAGGCTAGAGCTGTAATTATTATCAACAGCCCCAAAAGTATATTTTTCATAAAAATGTTTTTTATCATAACAAAAATAGAAATTCCCTTAGTTAATACAAATTCTCTTTTTAAAATACTTATTTTTTTCAATTTGAGTTTAATAGATACCAACTAAACAATAAAAATAAGCTGATTTATTTATGATTCTTTCTTTTTCAGTTTAATATTTCCAAAGAATAATAAAGCCTTTCCGAAAAGCTCAAAATATAAAGTAATATATAAAATTAAAGACATGAACCATATCACAAGTATATTAAAATAAAACGTATCAATATAGCCTCCCGCAAAATACTTTTCGGGAGCAAAAAAATGAGTTCTATAATTTAAAGGGTTATCTGGTTTAGCCGGTTTATTAAAAACAGGGTCAATTTGCTGTATCAATTGCCCTTTATATTCAATCACTCTGTCTTCAACTGTAAGATTTCTTACCAAATCTGCTAAACTTTCATTGAAATATAAATCCTTAGCTTCATTCAAATTAAACTGATAAGAAGAATCATTTTCTAAATGAAATTGTAATGTCTCCTTCTTTTTTACGGCTAAATTAAACTCGGTTATATAATGATCTCTAAGTTTATCAACATAAACACTTATCTTATCAATTTTCTCCTGATTGATGGTTTCAGGATCAAGTAGTTTATTTAAATCCTCTCCTTCTAAATTTCCTTTGAAAGGCTCTTTTTCCAAAGCATTATAAATTACTCTAGTGGAGTATTCAATTTCGTTCTTAGAATCCTCATCCTGGTCGCCCAAGTTATTTTCAATAACTCGTAATTTCTCCCTAATTTTCTTAGTTAGAAATGAAGATTTGAAATCGGCTGTTTTTTCATCAGACTCTACCTCATAAAAATATTCTTGGTAGCTATTGTTTTTGAACATATCTACAGCTAGAGCCTCGTATGCCCATCGAGAGGTCATTAAATCGGCTACAATAGGGACTTTCCCTTTTGTGCTGATAACATCATTCAATTTATCAAAACTAAATAACAACCCACTTAAAATCATTTGAGGAATAAGTAAAAGTGGTATTAAAATATAAACAGTTACTGCAGATTTGAATGCCGAACTAACGTTTAATCCTAATACATTAGCAAAACATGAAGTAGTGAATAATATAGCCCACATACTAAATGTTGCATCCTTAATTTCTAGGACTAATACCCCTATAATAACATAAGTTAGCGTTTGAATTGCCGATAAGGTGAATAGAATAGTGATTTTAGAAAGCAAATAACTATTCCAACTTAAATCCAAAAAGGATTCTCTTTTTAAAATCTTCCTATCTCTAATGATTTCCTCCGCACTCACGGTTAACCCCATAAAAAGCGCTACGATTATGCTCATTAAAAGAAATGCCGGTAGATTATCATTAAATCTAAAAATATAATCATCTCCTGAAGGAGCACTTCTGTATTTAATAATGAATGCTAACAGTAATGCAAGAAATGGAGCTTCTAAAAGATTGATGAATAAATACTGCTTATTACTTACTTTTGAAAGTGTATCACGAATGGTGAAAATTACAGTCTGCTTTAATTTATTAGGTATTGATAATGTGGAAGGAGGAGCTTGAGTCTCTTCCTTCACTGCCTTATGATCAAAATGATCATGGTAGAAATCTCTCCATTGAGTTGGATTAATTTTCCTTTTATTGGTTAATTGACCATATTCATCAACTACCTTTGCTTCTATTATATTAAATATTTGCTCAGGATTAACATTTCCACAGGTTGGACAAACACCTCTGTCAGCATCAACCTGATTTGTGGTTTTCTTAAAATAAGTAACTGCCTCAATAGGATGTCCATAAAATATTTGGTAACCACCCGTATCCATGATAATCATCTTATCAAACATTTTATAAATGTCAGATGAAGGTTGGTGAATAACAACAAATATTAATTTCCCTTTAAGGGTTAACTCTTTTAATAAATCGATTACATTTTCTGAATCTCTTGAAGAAAGTCCAGATGTTGGCTCATCAACAAACATCACAGCTGGTTCACGGATCAATTCCAATGCAATATTTAACCTCTTTCTTTGGCCTCCTGAAATAGTTTTATCTAGAACACTTCCTACTCTTAAATCTTTCCTTTGTTCTAAGCCTAAATTCTCGAGAGTATCCATCACTCGCTTATGAATATCCTCTTCGGACATATTCGCAAAACAAAGCTTTGCATTATAATACAAGTTTTGATAAACCGTCAATTCCTCAATAAGCAAATCATCTTGAGCAACATAACCGATAATTCCTTGTAATTGATCAGCATCTTTATTTAAATCAAGACCATTGATTTTAATTTGACCTTCGGTTGGGGCTTGGATACCAGCTAAAACATTCAATAGTGTTGTTTTACCAGCACCTGATGCACCCATAATTCCAATTAACTCACCTGGACCTTCAAAAACATTGACATTTCTAAGGCCAAGTTCACCATTAGGAAACTGTAAAACTATGTTCTCAGCATTAAAGGATAAATTAACCTGCTCAGCATCAGATAAAAACTTCCTGATAAGTTCAGAATAGTATAAAGCTGCGCCTTTTGGAGTTTTAATGGTGCTTCCATGTGAAAACAGATAAACTGAATCTGTTTTCATGATAAATCCATTCAGATTGATCTCTTCTGTGCCCGTGTATTTTACAAAATACATGTCCACACTCTTCACATTCATGAAAAGAATCTCACCGTCAATATCAGCATGAACATGAAGTCCATCTTCAGCAGGTGTATCATTATTTACAGAAAGAATATCTTCAAACTGCTCTAAATCATCTGATTCGCTTTTTATAACGAAGCTTTCAATCAGTTTAAATTCATCCTTAACAATATTAAAGACATTGGAAACCGTATCAATGATTTCCATTCGCTGAGGAGTGAAGTTTTTATCAGCAGAAACCATTTCCAGTAGCTTAATAAGTACGACTACTTTTTGCTTCTGGGTAAGGGTTTTATTAATTTTTTTACAAATGGCTAGGGTTCTTACCGAATCCCTAACAGAGGTGAGTTTTTTCTTTTTAGCCTTTCCGTCTTCAGCTTCTTCTTCTGGTTCTTCGCCCCAACCAACCAATTTATCATAGAGCTCCAAGTACTCTTTGATAGAGTCTTGATCAAGCTCCTGTTGGAAAAAGCCAATAACGAAATTTCTTTCCTTTTCAGTGGCTCCCCCATCCTGCTTGGTAATTATTCCAAATAATTGAGTTAAGGCTTTGAGTATCTCTTCACTCATAAAATAAGACGATTAAGGCTTAAAGGTAAAAACAATAGGCCATTGTAAATTCATGGCCTATAATAAATTAAAACTAAAAAGTAATAATTAGTACGTTTTGAATTCAAATGGAATTTCCACCAATTCAGAAAACTCTTCTCCAGCTTCTTCCATGTCTTCATCATCTTCATGAAAATACCAATCGATGGTAACTCCATCAATATCTTCCAAAGATGATAACACATCTAATATCAATTTTGATGAAGCAGTATTGAAATACTCCAATTTGAAAGTAAACAATGTTTCCGGATTTGGATCTTCACCATAAGCTGCAATCCAATCTAAGATAGGCTGATAAAATTCTGCTGAATCTTCAGGTAACGAACGACCAGAAATTTCAAATATACCATTTCCTTTATCTAATAATATTTTTGGGGTATCCTCTGTTCCTTCAAGGTTAATGATTTCCATATTTAATTTTATGTTTTAAATTTAAAAGTTAAACTAAAATTCAGATTTTAAAATCTCAAAATTGTAGTGGTTAAAGAAAAGAAATGGAATCCTTCTCCCATGTCTTCAAAGTCATATTCTAATTTCTGACCAGACTTCCGAGCCATATCAACAAATCCCAAGCCTGCACCACCTTTATTGGACAGACTATTTGATTTAATAATTTCTTTATACTTAGCTTTTAAACCATCTCTATCCAATTGATTTATTTCATCTATTCTCATTTTGAGAGATTCTTTCGCTTCTGTATCAACAGGGTTTCCACTGGTTACTACATATCGATCATCTTCTTTACCGATAATAAAAATTGCTGCATTTCTTTTCGCAGAAAGAGGATTAAAATCATCGGAATGTTTTACAATATTTTGCAAACACTCTACCATTACATTAAACACCTTACGTTTTATGCTTGACTCCTCACCCATAGAATCCATGTTTCGTTCTGCCATTGCTAAAACTGATTTAGTAATCTCTTGGGTAAATTCACCCTCGTAAACCAATATTAGGTTTCTTGACAGCATGGTTTTATGTAGGTCGTATATATACTTCATGTTGTTATTCGGTTAAAAAGCCTTTTCAATTGTAACCCTATTCATTTTCAAGCCTTAAATTAAATAATTTTATTTATAATTAAACTTTTCCCAGTTAAAATCTAATACCTATTAAGAGTACATCATCTGTTTGCTTATAGTCTGCTTTCCAGTTTTCCCAAGCTTCGTCAAATATAACATGCATTTCGTCCATAGATTTACTATGATTATCGACAATTGTCTGTCTTAAGCGCTTAGGTCCAAATTTTCTATTTTCGGGTCCACCAAATTGATCCGGATAACCATCTGAGCAGAAAAATACAGCATCTCCTGTTTTATATTTGATTTTATGATTATCAAAATTGGTTTGATTTCTATATATACCTCCTCCGATAGGGAATTTATTTCCCTTAATTTCATCTAATTCTCCATTAGCATGCAAATAATATAATGGACGATGAGCACCTGAGTATTCTATTTGATTCTTTTTCTTATCAATTTTACAGAAAGCAATATCCATTCCGTCTTTAGTTGTAGAATCATCCCTATCCTGACGTAAAGTTGAGGTTACACCAGCATCCAATTTATCTAATATTTCTCCAGGATCACTAATTTTCTGTGACCTCACAATATCATTAAGCAAGAAGTAACCTATCAAGGATATCAATGCTCCTGGTACACCGTGTCCTGTACAATCTACAGCTGCGATATAAATAACATCGTCAACTTCTATGTACCATGGGAAATCACCACTTACTACATCTTTCGCCTTATAGAGAATAAATGAGTTCGGTAATTTTTGTCTGATAACTTGATTATTTGGAAGGATTGCTCCTTGTATACGCTTAGCATAATTAATAGACTCAGTAATTTTCTTGTTCTTACTAGCAATTTCTAATTCTATTAATTTTCTATCAGTAATATCATGAGAAACAACCAAAATCGATTCCAATACCTTTTCTTCATCATATTCAGGTATGGCATTCACTTGCATCACCCTATCTCCCATTTCAGAAGGGAAGTCTACCTCTTCAGTAACTTTCTCGTTTTGTTCTCTAACTTTTTCTAACAACTGAGCCCAAGCCTCCACTATTTTTGGTTCAATATCGGCTTCATGCAATCCTTTTTGAATTACTTCATCAGGTCGTTTACCCGTATATCGCTCAATCATAGGGTTTACATAGAAGAACTTACCTTCATTATCAATTCGAGTAATCAAATCGATAGAGTTTTCAGATAAAGCCTGCATTTTACTTCTCATGCGCTCTTCTTGTTCAGCACGTCTTCCTTCTGTAATATCCCTTGTATAGAATATAATACCTTGAATTGCAGGATCCTCCAACTGATTAGTTCCCGTTACTTCTACCCAAACATACTCATCATCACTATTTAAATATTGATGTTGCATGGTAATAGATTCATCAGGATTATCCACTAAGTATAAGAATTGCTGATGTACTTCATCTCTTGAATCTGGATGCACTTTATCCAGCTCTGTTGTATCGATAATATCTTCTTGTCTGTAACCTAAAATCTTCTCTACTGAAGGCGAGATGTAACGGACAGTTCCATCTTTTTCATAAATAGTAATAACCTCAGAAGCATTTTCAAGCAATAACTGCATACGTTTTTGCGTACGGTTCACTTCTTCTATTTGATCCTCTAATCGCTGGTTTGTACGTTTCAACTCTTCCTGAGTAGCCTCCATCTCCTCTGCATTCTGTCTTAGAACTTCCTGCTGCTCCTGAAGCTCCTGACTCATGGTTTGAGATTCTGCTAGTAATTTACGGGTCCTTTCATTTACTTTAATATTGAAGACCGTTCTGGCAATGATCAAACTAATTTCTTCAACAAATTTTACTTGACTAGAATCAAATTTATTGAATCCTGCAAATTCTAATACTCCATATACTTTCTCGTCTGTAATTAAAGGCACTATTAAAATGCAACTAGGCCTTTGATCTCCTAATAAACCAGAAGTAACGCTTACATAATCATGAGGTATTTCCGTTCTTAATAAGGTATCCTGTTCAATAGCCGATTGTCCTACTAATCCTTCTGCAAATTTGAAATGAGCCTTGATATATTTCTTTTTGTTATAGGCATAACTGGATTTCATTTCCAAGAAATAGCTATCAGAATCATCATCATTCAAAACATAAAAAGCACCTTGAATGGCATCTATTTTCTCAGTTACATATTTTAGTATTTCATCTCCTAACTCCTCCAAACTATCATTACTTCGTAAAATTTCTCCTATTTCAGCAACTCCAGTTACAATCCAATTCCTTTCCTTATCTCTTTTCTCTGCTTCCTGAATAGAATTTCTCATATTAATTAATGAGTTTCCTAAAGTATCTTCTTCTGAGATAGGCTTGAAATTCGCTTGAAAATCGCCTTCACCAATTTGCTTTGCGAAATTGGCGGTGTTTTTTAATGATGAAACATAACCATCAAGAATCAAGGCCATTTCACCTATTTCATCATCTGATTTCTTTGGCACACTATTAGGTAAAATCCCTTTCCCTAATAACTTCAGCGTTTCCTTTAAGGATATAATTGGATTAAGTAATACTCTTGAAAAAATTACGGATATAATCAGAGAAAGAAATAAAATTATTATGCCTGTATAAACAAATTTCGTGATTAATCCTCCTAACTGTTCTTTCACTTCCGCTTCTTTAACGTGCGAAGCAATTCCCCATTCTACTGATGGAATATTACTCCAGGCTGCTAATACATCATCACCATTATAATTGACATCTTTAGCAAATCCTTTCTCACCTAAGGCTGCTTTCTGCACTCCTACTGATGTTTTTTCTTTTAAAGTTACGGATGATGGTGCTAAGCTATCAGAAACTTGCCTTAATGGAGAAAGGAATAATGCTTGATTTTCATTTTGAGCAGTCAAAATACTTTCAAACGATTTAAATCCTGTGGAATTGGTTTTCACAATTTCATAAATTGGCTCCATATTTTTTACCAATACTAATAAGCCAGCAGGACTGTTATAATCATCAATTAGAGGCATACCGAATAGCACTAATTCAGCTTCACCATATTCTTGAGGTTTATTAAAAGTTGCTGAGTTAATAGCTAAATTATAAAAATCTTCATCTTGATTTTTTAAGTTCTCTCCTTTTGATAGGGACTCTATTGCATTATTTGAATTGAAAATTATTTCACCATCTAAATCAGTAAGCAAAACTGCATGTATTGGATAGTTTTCAACAAAAGTTCTTAAATCAGCTTCTATTTCATATAAGATGGCCGTTTTTAAACTATCCATGTTAATGGTGGTATCCTCCTCTTGGTACTTTCTAATACCTGATTGAATGGATAATAAACCTGAAATATGATTTGCATTATTTTGAATTCCCTTAAATAGGTTATCAATCTTCTCTGCTTTTTGTGATGTATGTGACATCAACTTATCAAAATTCAATTTTTCAATTGAATCTCGATTCATATTGTAGGTAATAAAACTAACTGTTATAACGCTTACCAATACCACAAAAAGTAAGATTGCAGTAATTTTAGTCCCGATTTTTATGTTTTTAAACATATTGAATTCTTTGATCCTAAAAAATGAATTATTTTTTCTCTGTTTCCTTTTTCTGTCCTTTATCCAAATCATTTGCTAACAATGCCAATGATTTTTCTACCAAAATTTCATGAGACTTATTAAAAGCTTTAAAAGATGCAATTTCAGCTACTCCTAAAAGTTTCTCATCCTTCATGATAGGACATATAATTAAATGTGCAGGATTTGACTCGCCTAAGCCTGATAATATTTTGATATAACCTTTAGGTATATCTGAAATATTGATCATCCTTCTTTCTTTTGCTACTTGCCCTGCCAAACCTTCACCAAATTCATATGACACTGTTTGGCTTTCCGGTAAAACGAATGCATAGGCAGCAAATAATGTAATTATATTTTTATTCTTCTGTTTATCAGCGATATATATGGCTCCTTGACTAGCCTCTAACTGGCCCGCTAAATAAGAGAGTAATTTTTCAGCTTTTACTTTTATATTAGATTCTTTTTTGATTTTAGCATTGATTTCTTGCAATTCCTCATCAACATCAGCATCCTCGTCATTCTTATTCTGCATGTCTTTAGAGTCTTTTTTCTCTTTAAATTTCTCTATGTAAACCACATTACTTTCATCGTCATTATTCTTATTAAAAAGATGCAAAAGAATAGAAATGAAACCTAAAAGTACAGATACACCGCTAAAAATATACAGTTCATTCAATACTGGTTTCAATTCAGATACTTCCATTAAGCTGATAAGATGGGTTTCATTTGCTATTCGCTCAGGAAATATGAAAAGGTAATAAGCCAAACCTATAATGCTTAAAGTAAAAAGCAAAGAGGTAATTAGTGCCAAATTTTTATAAAGTGCTTTCATGTAAATAATACATTTTTTTTAATCGGTTCAACTTGTCCCGACTTTTTTATCGGGATTCCAAAAAGGGATTCCTTTAGGAAAACTCGCTATAAATTTTATCCCAACCTTAGATAGGCAAGCTAACTTCAATTGAAATATTAAGATATCAAAAATTTATGCTCATTTCATAAATGAATGCTCCCAAGGGTAAAATGCTTACTCATTATTAATTAACACAAAATTAAGAATGAGTGAAATTCTCAAATAATATTAATAATACATTAATTAAATTCACATTTTAGTGCTTTGGTTATAATCCTTCTTATTTCTAAAAAATCGTATGTTTGAACTATACAAACATCATCAAATATATATAATTGTATTGCTTTTCAGGCAAAAAATTAAAAATCATTTATACATTTTATCCAATTCCTTTAAGAATTGAATAATCTCTTGAACTTTTAGAGTGTAATCAATTTCAGTAATATTTCTTGCTGCTACTGGCATAGTATCAATCATACATTCTTCCGGATCTTGAATGATTGTTAAACCTTTTCGATCCTTAATCCTCTTCATTCCTAATGCACCATCTTTATTCGCTCCCGATAATAATATTCCAATTAATTTATCTCGATAATTATAAGCTGCCGTTTCTAAAGTAATATCAATTGAAGGTCTTGAATTATTGAACATTTCCTCTGTTGAAAGCGCAATTGAATTACCTAATTCTATGGACAAGTGGTAATTTGCCGGAGCTAAATATACCTTCCCTCTTTTTATATTTTCTTTATCGTAAGGCTCTACTACCGGTTTTATGCTTTTAATAGATAATGCCTCTACAAAACCATTGCGTACATGTTTCAATCTATGTAAGCACAGGATAATAGGTAAGCTGAAATCGGCTGGAATTGAAGAGAGAATTTGGGTTATCCCCTGAAAACTACCTGCTGATCCTCCGATTACTATCGCTTTATATTTATTATCAAGATTAAATCGAGCCATTGAGTACTATTTTGTACAGACCTCAGTCTTTAATTTTTTTATAAATTTTCTCTTCATTATTTACTACAATGAACTTATTTGCTATCTCACACCAAATTAAAGATTCTTTGGAGCCTATAACTAAATAGCCATATTTGAATAAACTTTCATGATGCTTTTTCAATACTTCGTTTTGCAGGTTTTGATTGAAATAAATCATCACATTTCTACATAGGATCAGATCGAATTTGTTGAAAACTACTCCCTGAACTAAATCATGCTCTCGAAAAGAGACATTCTGAATTAGGGATTTATCCATGACAGCCTTGCCATTTTCTTCTTTAAAGTAATCTTTGAAATTACTTTTGCCTTCAAAACGGATATAATTTTTTTCATTTAACTCCATGTTTTTCATAGAGTAATGACCTTTCTTGGCTTTTTCTAAAATCACTTTATCAATGTCAGTTGCAATGATTTTAGCTTTTTCCAAAATGCCCATTTCCTTAAGCAAAATAGCCATAGAGAACACTTCTTCACCGGAGGAGCAGCCGGCATGCCAAATACTTATGGTATTGTGATTTAATAAAATGTTAGGAATTACATTATCCCTCAACTCTCTCCAAAAAGGAGGGTCTCTAAACATCTCAGTAACATTTACGGTAATTTCTGCTATAAATTCATCAAAGAAAGATTTATCATCCTTTAATCTTTTGATTAATAAATCCGCAGACCCGAATTTATAGAGCTCCATAATTCGAAGTATTCTTCTTCGAAAAGAGGACATAGCATAATTGGTGAAATCATATTTGTATTGCTCCTTTACCAATTCCGTAATGCGCCTCAAATCCGATATTTCTATATCCTGTCTATTCATGTGGATTATGCATCAGTTCTACTTAAAATCATTTATTCCGTCAATTAATAAAAATCAATTGAAAAAACATCTACTATGTATGTTTTATGTAAAAGTTTCTTAAATCCTTCTTCTTAGTAAAGGAAGAATTTAAAATTATTTAAATGACTTTAATATTAAGATTAATAAATTATATCTGCAATAATAAAGAGCTGTTCTTACAAATTGTTAGACATTTAATGTTTTTCGACTAATTTTTTTACTTCACGGTTTTTTGTAGATATCATATTAATAACTTTGCCCCACTGGAAACTAAAAAAAACTATGCAAAACATTTTATTATTAGGAGCAGGGAGGTCTGCTACCTCATTAATCAATTACCTTAAAAAATATGCTGAAGAGCAAGAGTGGCATATTAAAATCGGGGATTTTGATCTTAAATTAGCTGAAGAAAAGGCCGGAAATCATCCCAATACTTCAGCTGTCCAATTTGATATATTAAATGAAATTCAAACAAAAGATGAAATTGCTAAGTCAGACTTGGTTATTTCAATGCTGCCTGCTCTTTTTCATCCAAAAGTTGCTTCCGCTTGTGTTGATTTAGGAAAACACATGGTGACAGCCTCCTATAACAGTCCTGATGTGGAAGACTTATCAGATATAGCCAAAAGCAAAAATATTTTAATTCTAATGGAATGTGGATTAGATCCTGGAATTGATCATATGACTGCAATGGAGGCTATGGATAACATTAGTGCAAAAGGAGCTAAGCTAACTTCCTTTAAATCTTATACTGGTGGACTAGTGGCGCCTGAAAGTGATAATAATCCTTGGCATTATAAATTCAGTTGGAATCCGAGAAATGTAGTTTTAGCAGGGCAAGGAACTGCCCAATTCATTCGAAATGGAAAATATAAATACATCCCCTACCATAAATTATTCTCTAGATATGAGACAATAGAGGTAAATGGACTGGGTGATTTTGAAGGGTATCCAAATCGAAATTCCTTGAAATATAGAACCATTTATGGTATTGAGGAAATCCCTACATTAATCAGGGGGACTTTCAGGAAAGCTGGATTTTGCGATGCTTGGAATATTTTCGTGCAATTAGGCGTGACGGATGATACTTATAAAATGGAAGGATTAGAAAGCATGAGTAAAAGAGAATTTATCAATGCATTTCTTCCTTATAATAAAACTCAGCCTATTGAAGAAAAATTATGCCTCAATTTAGGAATAAAAAGAGATTCTGAGACGTTCAAAAAATTAGAATGGTTAGGGGTTTTTGAAGATGTAAAAGTCCCCATCTCAGATGGAAGTCCCGCTCAGGTTATGCAAGCCATAATGGAAGAAAAAATGAGTTTACAACCAGGTGACAAAGATATGATTGTAATGCAACACCAATTCGAATATGAGCTCCAGGATAAAAAATATAGATTAGATTCTTCAATTGTATCAAAAGGTGATGACCAATCAGAAACCGCAATGTCTAAAACCGTGGGATGGCCATTAGGGATTGCAGTGAAAAATATTTTAAACGATAATATTAAATTGAGAGGGGTTCAAATCCCTATCAAAAAGGAAATTTATGATCCTATCCTTAAGGAATTGAATACTATGGGGATACAGTTTAATGAAAATGTAATAGAAATTCAAGACTAAAAAATAGTCAAAAAATCTTTCATTAAATTGATATATGAGGAATGGAAATCATTATTTTCATTCCTCACTATTATCTTATGCCTCTCCATATTTTGCTTTTCTTCTTTCCTATTAAAAACATTAAAAAGCCTGATAATTTTACTCTCTGCTTGATGTCTTAATTCAGTACTTTTAATAGTTTTAAATCCTAAGCTCGTCATTTCTTTCTCGAATAAGGACATTTCATAATAAGGAAGCATGATATGGGCTTCACCATTCTTGGCTAAATTCAAATTAATTCCATTTGCTAAGGCTTCAAAAGAGAGGTGGTTCGTATGGTAAGCTGTGTTTTTCCCTTGATTGATTTCAGATTGTAGATTGTCTTTAAAAAAAGGGGGATTAGAAAAAATCATATCATATTCAATTTCAGAATTGAATTGATTAAAGTCTCCCAAAATAACTTTTAACCTTTCATTCCATTTTGAATACTTGAAATTTCTATCTGCTTCTTTGAATGCCTCTGGATTAATTTCTAGCGCATCTATTTTTATTTCAGGAAATCTTTGAGCTAGCATTAAAGAAAGAACACCTGTTCCTGTTCCCACTTCCAATGCATTTTTTGCATTTAATTGAAGTTGAAGAGCAGAAGCAAAGACCGTAGCATCTGTAGTGATTTTTGCCGGACTAAACTTCTGCTCTACTGAAAATTGCTTGAATTTAAAAACAGACAATTTCTATTTTCTAAAAATAAAACCTAAATGATACACCTCCACCAAACCACAATCCTGGTTCTGGAGCTAAATCTAAGGTGGGTTTAAAATCAATCCCAATCACAAATGGGATCTCTGTCAACATATATTCCAATCCTAAAATACCATCTGCTCCAATTGTAAAACCTGTTCCTCTTCCATCAAAATAGTAATTCGGACGGGCAATAGTGTCATCGAAAACGCCTATATGAAAACCAGCACCATAATACCAATTCAAATAGGGTACATCAAATGCATTGGCATGCTTCTCATATAATCCAGTAAACTCAAATCCTCCTCTGTAACCAGAAACAAGACCTTCTAAGGCATCAGTTTTAGAAATAAAATGTTTAAGTGAAATAGCAGTTGGAAAACCACCCCTTACACCAATAGCTGTTTTATAATCCTGCGCAAGTATGGAATTCGAACCAATTAATATTAACGCTACAATTAAAAATTTCATTTTTTTCATAACCTATTATTTTATTTAACAATCCCTACTAACGGAATAAACCTGAATCCGTTGACCTGCTTTCAAAACCTTCATCTATCAAATGAGGCCCATTTTCAGCTTTTGCTACAGCCAATCTATCACAACGCTCATTATCAGGATTTCCAGCATGTCCTTTCACCCAGTGAAAGTTTAAGTCATAACCCTTAGAAACCTCCAAATATTGTCTCCATAGGTCGACATTTTTCTTGCCTTTAAAGCCTTTTTTTACCCAACCGGAAAGCCAGCCTTTTGTAATTGAATCAATTACGTATTTTGAATCACTATAAATATGGACTGGATGTTTTTTAGTCTTTAAACTTTTTAATGCTACTATGATTGCCAATAGCTCCATTCTATTATTGGTTGTATTGCGGTATCCTTCTGAAATTTCTTTCTTTTTATCTCCAAAACGCATTACTACTCCATAGCCACCGGGACCGGGATTTCCTAAAGCTGAGCCGTCTGTATAAATGGTAATCATTTTATAAAATCTAAAATTTAAAAATACTAAAGTTTATTCTGTCCTGCATGTGCAGACATATCTTTAGCTGTTACTCATCATGAGATCATGGACATTTTCTTTTTAAAAGAAAAATATTCCGAGTTGATGCATTAATGTCGTTTAATCCAATAAAAAATTCTAACTCAAAACTATAAACTCCAATTAAAAGAAGTTTTTAAATAATTTGATAGAGATTGCCAACAAGATAATTCCAAATACTTTCCGCAAGATACTAAATCCTGCTTGTCCTATTTTCCTTTCCAACCAGCCACAAGTTTTCAAAACTATAAAAACCAAAATCAAGTTAATGACAACTCCTATTATGATATTCCAAGTTTGATATTCTGCTTTTAAAGAAATTAAAGTAGTCATAGTTCCGGCTCCTGCAATTAGAGGAAAGGCTATTGGCATAATAGAAGCACTGCTAGCAGAAGCCTCCTCATGTTTGAATAAAACAATTCCCAACACCATTTCCATACCGATTAAGAACATTACTATAGCACCTGCAATAGCAAAAGAAGCTACATCTATTCCAAAAAGCTTCAAAATAGACTCTCCTAAGAAGAGAAAAACAATCATAATCACACCAGCTACTATTGTAGCCTTTCCAGATTGCACATGACCTAATTTTTTCCTCAAGTCAATTACAATTGGTACAGAACCTAAAATATCAATCACTGAAAACAGGATGAGAGAAACAGAAATAATTTCTTTAAAATTGAGCATATCGTAAAATTTTGCGCAAAAGTACGATAAGAAAATCAGCTTTCAATTCATTTTATCAAAACGTAATAAGAAATTAATCAAAGATAAATATTGACTATTGGGAATTGCCGGAAAATTGGCAATTCGAATTGTGGTCTCTCTCCATTCCCCGTATCCATTACCCAAAATAAAACCTTCTTTTTTAGCTTCTTCCTTTAATTTATGGATGACATCCTTTTTTCCTTTCAAACAAAAAACAGTATCCGATTGAAGCTCAACGGAATCTTCAATAGGTTTTAATTTCTCTAATTTTTTAATTTCATTGTAAAATTGTTCTTTCCTAGTTTTTATATTTTTATAAACTGCTGAAATATTCTCAATATTTTGCATCAATCGATTGAGCAAATAGATGTTGGCAATATTTGGAGTATGGTGAGTTTGACTATTTAATGCATTCTTTAATATGAAATTAAAAGAATTGTAATGATTACTTTCATTAATTTCTTTAGCCTTTGCTATAGCTCTTGGACTAACCACCATCAAAGCCATGCCAGCAGGTAGCCCAAAACATTTTTGTACGGAAGCATACCAAATATCTCCATTTTCCCAATCAAATTCATAACCTGCCATAGAAGAGGTTGCATCATAAGCTATTAAGCTCTCAGGAAATTTAGCTCGAACTTGCTTTTGAAAACTATCACTAATGGCAGTCCCATTTGAGGTTTCATTATGTGTGAAAGCTAATAACTCTGGAGTTATATCTTGAGGTAGCATTGGAGGGTTTTCGTTTAGCCCAAATGATAATGCTTCAACCTCATGATGAATTTTCTGAGTATAATCATACCATTTTTCACCAAAAGCACCATTAAAGAAATGATAAGATTTATTCTTAATAAAAGATTGTGCTATGATTTCCCAACATTCAGTAGCAGAGGAAACCACTACTATCTCATAATTCAATGGAATATTTAATTTTGACTTAAGAAGGGTTTTGGTAGAGGAAAATAAATCTTGGAAAGCATTCGATCTATGATTCCTTTCCAAGATTCCTGAATCCATAGCCTCCTGAAAATAACCGGCCACTTGCGGATATATCTTGGATGGACCGGGATAAAAATTATATTTCATTTGAATTATTTGCCCTTAAACTCGGGTTTTCTTTTTTCAACAAAAGCATTCATACCCTCAGTCTGATCCTCTGAGGCAAAAGTTAAGTAGAAGTTTTTACGTTCAAAATGCAAACCTTCATCAAGGTGAGTTTCGAAAGCTCTATTAACAGATTCCTTAGCCAATTTTGCTGCAACAGGGGACATTTGAGCGATTTGTTCTGCTAATTCAGTCGCAGCTTCCAAATACATTTCAGTAGGCACTACTTTATTTACCAATCCATAATGTAATGCTTCTTCTGCGCTTATAAAATTACCCGTTAAAACCAGTTCCATTGCTTTAGCTTTACCAATAGCTCTTGTTAACCTTTGAGTTCCTCCTGCGCCAGGCATCACGCCTATTTTAATTTCAGGCTGACCAAATTTAGCAGATTCTGAGGCTACTATCATATCACAAGTCATGGCTAATTCACAGCCACCGCCTAAAGCAAAACCTGAAACTGCTGCGATTAAGGGTTTTTTAGTTTTTTTAATTTGATCCCAGGTGCTGAATTGATCAACAGTAAGCATATCAATAGCTGTTTTACCAGCCATTTGTTTAATATCTGCTCCAGCTGCAAAAGCTTTCTCGTTTCCGGTTAAAATAATAACCCTAACCTCCTCATCTTCATCTAAGGCCTTTAATGTATCTTTTAATTCAGTCATCAACTGTAAATTCAAGGCATTCAATTCCTTAGGTCTATTAAGATTGATGAGTGCTATATGCTTTTTATATTGTGTATTTACTTTTATGAATTCCATAATGTAAATATGAAAAAGCAGAGGTGTATAAAAAAGAAAAACCTTCTTTTTTCAAAGAAGGCTTTTCGTGTTAAACAGGTGTATGAATAAAATTTGTGTTTGTAATAGTATATACTTCAACTAGTCAAAAAGTAACCCCTATTATTAAAAATATTTCAATAATTTAAAAAGTATTCAGTAAACCGCTTACTAACAGGCGTTTACAATGCAATTATTATTTGTAAAATTTTTATTTTTTTGGAAATATAGGAATGAAAATTAAAGTTCAACTATTTAACCGTTTCCTGTTCAGTAGTTTCTTTTTTACTTTCCTTTGATTTTTTCTTCTTATCCTCAGTCAAGTAATCATTTATTTTAGATCTGATCTCCTGATTAGATAAGTTATGATAAATGGTTCCATTTCTTGCTACTGATAATTGACCGGTCTCCTCAGAAACAATTAAAATAACTGTATCAGTAGCCTCTGACATTCCTATCGCAGCTTTATGGCGCAAACCAAATTGGGCAGGTACATCTTTTTCGGTAACAGGTAAAACGCATCTTGCTGCAGTAATGCGTCCTTTGTGGATAATAACGGCTCCATCATGTAAGGGACTTGTTTTGTTGAAAATAGAAATCAACAATCGTTTTGAAACAATAGCATCAATTAAATCACCTGACTCAGAATAAAACTTCAATTCAGATCCTTTTGAAAGTACAATTAATGCTCCAGTATTTGTTCCACCCAATGATTTAGAGGCTTCTATTAATGGCGTGATATTAAATTCATCTCCTGCCTTTCTTTTCTTCCAAGGAAGATTTGATAAAAAACCATTTTCAGAATTGAAGGAGGTAGTTTTACCTAATAATAACAAGAATTTACGAATCTCTTGTTGGAATAAAATGATGGCCGCAATAACTCCAACACCCATAAATTGCCCAAGAATAGCAGAAAGTAATTCCATTTCCGCTGCTCTAACTACAAGGTAAATTAAATACAGCGACAAAAATCCAACAAAAATCCGAACAGCAACACTTCCACGCATTAGACTATAGACTTGAAATAATAGAAAACTAACAAGTCCTATATCTAATACATCAACTATACTTACTTCTAAAAATCCTATGTTAAAACCTAATATCAATTTTTCAGTTGGTTAAACAATTTAACAGTTTCTACTGCTTCTTTTACATCATGAACTCTCAAAATATTAGCGCCATTCATCAACGCCACCATATTTAATGCGGTTGTACCATTTAGCGCACCCACCGCTGTAGTACCTAGCAATTTGTAAATCATTGATTTTCTTGAAATACCTATGAGCAATGGACAATCTAATACCTCAAAATAGGATAAATTATTGAGCAATTCATAATTCTGCTCAAGGCTTTTTGCAAATCCAAATCCAGGATCCACTATAATATCATTAACTTGTAAAGAACGCAGCTTTTCAATTTTCTTACTTAACTCTAAAACTACATCCTTTGTCAAGTGATTATATGTCGTCTTATTTTGCATTGTAGCAGGAGTCCCCCGCATATGCATCAAAATATAAGGTACTTTTAATTTCGCTACAGTTTCAAACATTTTATCATCCAGATTCCCTCCTGAGACATCATTAATTATGGTCGCTCCCGCCTCAACAGCCTCCTCAGCAATTTCAGATCGAAAAGTATCTATAGAAATTACGATCTCAGGGAATTTTTGGATTAAACTTTTGATTAATGGTATCACTCTGCCTCTTTCATCCTCTAAAGAAACCTCATCAGCATTTGGTTTGGTCGAATATCCGCCAATATCAATTATATCGGCTCCATTTTCCAGCATATCCCCCACTGCAATTACTGTTTTCTGTATATCAACATTTTGGCCTCCATCATAAAACGAATCAGGAGTGGAATTAATGATACCCATCACCTTAGGATGAGACAAATCCATTAAGTTCCCTTGAAGGAGAAGTGTTTTTTTATTAGAAAATGCTTTATCTTTCGCTTCCAAATAGTTTTAAAGTAGAATTTAAATAAAAACGGTAGTTAATGACGCAAACCGAAAGCGAATATAAGCAAGTTATTGCGCTGTGTAAAGATGTTTTTGAAAAGAAAACAAAAGATTATGGTACAGCATGGAGAATATTAAGATTACCCTCTATAACTGACCAATTATTTATTAAAGCTCAGCGAATTAGATCCATTCAAGAAAAAGGAACTCAAAAAGTTGATGATGACATAAAAAATGAATTTATTGGAATCATTAATTATTCAATCATTGCTATAATACAAGAATCCTTAAGTGAAGAAACTTCACTAGAAATTCCTGTAGAGGAGTTAATGCCGAAATATGAAGAAGTTGCTAATGAGACTTTGCAACTATTATTAGATAAAAATCATGATTATGGTGAGGCTTGGAGAGATATGAGAGTAAGTTCCATCACTGATATTATTTTGATGAAACTATATCGAGTGAAACAAATAGAAGACAATCAAGGTAAAACCCTCATATCTGAACCCGTAAAAGCTAATTATCAAGACATGATTAATTATGCTGTATTTTGTTTAATTAAATTGAAAGACGACAATTAAAGGTATAATTGAGAAATTGTAGTAATTATTAGGTAATCACAATCAAATAATAAATATAATATGAAAATATTAATCGATATCTTCAGGTACATAGTAGGTGGTTTATTCATTTTTAGCGGATTAGTAAAAGTAGTTGACCCAGTTGGAACCGCTATTAAATTAGAAGAATATTTTGCCGTTTTTGCTGGTGATATCGCTTCGTTTTTCTCCGTATTTGAGCCCTATTCTCTAGTAATAGGAATTGTCTTAAATGTGCTGGAAGTAACTTTAGGTGTTGCTCTTATTATAAGATGGAGAGTAAGATATACTATGAATCTACTCAGCATCATGATTGTATTTTTCACTTTCCTCACTTTTTACACAGCTTATTTCAATAAAGTTACTGATTGTGGATGCTTTGGTGATGCCATTACTTTAACTCCTTGGCAATCGTTCACAAAAGATATTATTTTAGTGATTTTAATTGGCTTTCTATATCTGAATATTAAAAAAATTAAAGAAAGTACATTTGCCGCAAAAAACATTATCGTAGTTTGTGTAACCGCTATAAGTTTCTTGCTTTGTATTTATGCAGTAAGACATTTACCTCCAATTGATTTCAGAGCCTATAAAGTTGGAACCAACATTCCTGAAGCTATGCAAGCCAAAGAAAGTCCAAAATTCCAATACACTTTTGAAAAGGATGGAGAGGAAATTAAAACTTATGAATATAAATCTGAAGCTGAAGGATATAAATTAACCGGCCATGAAATAACGAATACAGAAGCTTCGACTCCAAAAATTACTGATTTTGCTACCTGGAATGAATCAGGGGATAAAACTCAAACTGTATTGAGTGGTAAGAAATTATGGATAGTAGCTTATGATATATCAAATGCAAATACTGCAGGATTAATCGATATTAATGATCTTCTTTCAAGACTTAGTCCAGAAATTGAACCCATTATTTTAACTTCTTCATCAGCGGAAGATGTAATCAAAGTAAGAGCTGAAAGAGGTATTAAGACTGATTTCTATTACGCAGATGCAACTGTATTGAAGACCATTATTCGATCTAATCCAGGATTAGTATTGGTAGAAGATGGAACCATAAAAGCAAAATGGCATTTCAATGATGTCCCTGATCCAATTGACATCACGGAAAAATTAAACTAATGCGTTACTTCCTACTAGGTCTACCCGGAAGTGGTAAAAGTCACTGGGGAAAAATATGGTCTGAAAAATTAAAGCTCCATCATTATGATTTAGATGAGATTATAGAAAATAATGAAGGAGAAAGTATAACTGATATATTCAAGAATGAGGGGGAAGAACATTTTCGAAATCTAGAAACGTTCTATCTCCATAAATTGATAAATAATTATAATTCTTTAGTAATATCAACTGGTGGTGGAACACCTTGCTTTAATGAGAATTTGAAATTGATGAATTCTCAAGGAACCTCCATATTTTTAAATCCTTCCATTGAAGAGATTGCTAATAGAATTTGGAACCCAACTGGTGAAAACAAAAGACCCATGTTTTCGGATTGTAATTCTATTGAAGATGTTCAAAAAGTATTGAATGAATTACAACAAAAAAGAATACAATGCTATCGAAATGCCAATTATGAATTAGATAGATGGGGATTGGATACGATTTTAAAACTGAAATAAAGATATTGCAATGCTTACATCACAACATCTTTATTTATTTAATTACTTCTAATAATATCATTAGAAAGTTTTCCCTAAGGTCAGCCTTATACTTGAAATATTTGATTGAGAATTTATGACATCACTTCCAGGATAAGCTGTTATTTGCGGGTTGTCAAAACTACTTAATGTATAAGTTGCATCAGCAAAAAAACCGTTTTTTCTCATGATACCAATACCAGCAGATGCGGATTGTCTGTTATTGTCAAAATTACGATAAGGGTTATCGAAATATGCAAAGCCCAGCCTTCCTCTTAAAATATTCCATCTACCTTCTACTCCTACTTTTAGATTTAAGGCTCCCTCCAAATCATTTCCTACATTAGGTGTATCTCCACCAAAAGCACCATTTGAACTACTATAACTAGCTGAAGTGTAATCGATATATTCTAGGTCAGCAGTTATAAACCCATATTTTGATAAAAAAGCAGTAGCTCCAACAGAAATTTTTTGAGGTAATCTTAAGCTATATGCCGGAACCTCATTAATTATTTCCTCTTCATAACTTACATCTTCTTCGCCAGTTTCAGGATTAAATAAAAAGAATGTCTCCATCGAAATATCCTGCGTTTCTGATAATGAAATGAAAGTAGGAGTAGTATATGAAAAACCTATATTAAGAATACTTAAAGGTTTATAAATAGCCCCAATGGTAAAAGCAGCTCCAGTACCTGAAATATTAGTCTCCTCGTTTAATTCCATATAATTCAGTAAATTATTATCAGGGGTTTCTCTAAAATTCCTGACTTGTCTATAATTTAGAAAATTAATATTAGCAGAAGCTCCTAAATACAGAACGTCATTATAATTTGCTCCATAGGACAAGTCTAAAGTCGTAAGGCCGCTATAGCTATTAATATTTTCAGTCTGCCTAACTGATTGAGTTAAATATCCATCGGTATTTCCATCATAATCATATCGATCGACTATAAAATTATCATCATTAGTGGAGAAGGTTTGTAGTAAATAGCTTTGATAAGCTAAATAAGTATAAGTGTCTGAATTAGCTACATCACTAATTTCATTTTGAAAATTAAATACTCTAAAACCAGTATCTGTCAAGAAAGGAAATAAGGCACTTTCTGTAAAATCATAAATTAAACCATCTCCGTCTTGTTCAACAGTGCCGCTATAATTAATGTTATTATAAAAACTTTGTTTTTGATTTAATGCCACACCAAACGTACCTGAAACCCATTTGGATCCAGCATATTCTTCAAACCGATTATGAAAAACCATTCCCATATTAGGGATTTGAAAATTTCCACCCATATTTTGTGAATTCTCACCTTCATATTGAGCACTAAAATCTCCTATTCTCAAAACCGGAGAAATAGCCCAAGTAGAACGATTGTAAAATCCTAATCCAGCTGGATTACCGGAAATGCTGCTGATATCACCACCTAGGGAAACATTTGCTCCACCCAAGCCTACAAACCGAGCTGTACCTCCTCCATCTGTCTGACTAAATCTTACAGCATCAGCGGTATATAATGGTACTTGAGCAAATAAATTAGAAGAGCATAATACACTAATAAATATGGTAAAGAAATATTTGAGCGTTGTCATTGGTTTAAAAGTTAATAGTACTTAAATAATTAGACAGAGATTTTCTGTAAACTTTAAAAAAGAATTAAAAATTAGGGATAAAAAAAGCACCTAGAAATAGGTGCTTTTAATTAATATCATCCACCTCTTCCACCTCTAGAGGAAGAGCCACCTCTTGATGATCCTCCGCTACTTCTTGAGCTACTTCCGGATGATCTACTACTTGAAGAAGATGATCTACCTACCGAGCTGCTACTTCTTGAGCTTGAGGATGATCTACCGTATGAAGAATTACTTCTACTTGAGCTTGAAGAACTTCCGTATGAACTTCTTCTGCTAGAACTATTGCCAAATGTAGCATTTCTATTACTGCTTGAACTTCTACCCGATGAGTAAGAAGATCTATTAGTTCTTGAACTATTATAGTATCTAGAACTATTACTAGCAGCAGTACTTGTTCTACCTACGCTTGAAGCATTATCAGAAACTGTTCTACTTCTGTTTCCAGAATAAGAGGCTGTTCTTACATTATTATCAGAAGTTGAACGAGCATACTGAGCTGTTCTTGAAGTTCTGCTATAAATAGAACTGTTTGCATTATTTACACTTGCAGTTCTACTTGCACTTGATCTACCAGAAACATTTGCAGTTCTTGCTGATGATCTATCATTAATTTGCAGAGTACTTCTACTTCTTTCAGTTCCAACATTTCTGCTTACGTTATAATCCGCATTTGAATTCCTTGTTCTGCTACTTGCTACTCGAGCATTTGTAGCAGATCGACTAACTCTTGGATTGCTTGTATATGTTCTGTTTCTTCTATTTAGATTGTTATCAGCTAAATAGTAACTATTATAAAGTCCTGCATTATAACCATCGTAGAAACCATGTCTATACCCATTATTAAAGCCCCAACCATAAGTTGGACCCCAAAACGTAGTTCTCCAACGGTTTCGGAAAGCAAATGGGCTACCCCAATAAGGATCAAAAAACGGGTCATAAAATGGATCATAAAACATTCCTCCAAAACCTACTGACCAAGAAGACATGCCCCAAGAATTGAATCCAAATCCTACGTTTAAGCCTGGACGAAACATCATCGGATTATGAACTCCTCCATACATCCATGGGTCATTCCATCCATACATCCATGGATTCATTCCTCCATAATAATTGTGTATTTGAGTTTGAGCTAATCTTTGCCCGTTTTGTGGATTAAGACCTCTTCTTGCTGCATTTTCATCATAGTACCAGCCTTGCTCCTCAGATTGCTCTGCAGCTGGAGGCGCTTGATTTAATTCAGCATTTTGTTGATTCTCATTTTTTTGAAAATCATTCAAATTTTGATTAGAAGATTCAAATTGATTATATGCGTAGCCTGATTTTTTTAATTCTTCAGCCTTACGCTTCTCTTCCAAGGCGATTTTTTTATTTAATTCCTTTCTATCTTCGGAAGTAAAGTACAAGTCATCATTTTCTACTTTAAGATCCGATTGACTAAATCCGATCTGTGGGGCAAAAAATATGCTAAATAATAATATAAAGCTTAAGTTTTTCATGGCTACATAATTTATAGTTTCTAATTTTACAACGATTATTATTGTAAATTGATTTCAATATATAAAAATCTGTTTACATAATAATCAATAAATATTGAAACAAACTTCATACCAAAAATCATAAAATGGCGAAAGTATTACCAAAAAGAAGTGAAGATTACTCACTATGGTACAATGAATTAGTTAAAAAAGCTGATTTAGCTGAGAATTCCGCAGTTAGAGGTTGCATGATCATTAAACCCTATGGATTTTCCATTTGGGAAAAAATGCAAAGAGAGCTAGATGATATGTTTAAGGAAACAGGGCATCAAAATGCTTATTTCCCATTATTTATTCCTAAATCATACTTAAGCAAAGAAGCTGATCATGTTGAGGGTTTTGCTAAAGAATGTGCTGTAGTTACTCATTACCGGTTGAAAAATGATGAAAATGGTAAAGGAATAGTAGTAGATCCGGAAGCAAAATTAGAAGAAGAGCTAATTGTTAGGCCAACATCTGAAACTATCATTTGGAATACTTATAAGAATTGGGTTCAATCTTATCGTGATCTACCATTATTGATCAATCAATGGGCTAATGTGGTGCGCTGGGAAATGAGGACACGTTTATTCTTACGAACAGCAGAATTCTTATGGCAAGAAGGGCATACAGCCCATGCTACCAAACAAGAAGCCATAGAGGAAACAGAGCAAATGATTAATATCTATGCAGACTTCGCTGAAGAATTTATGGCTTTACCGGTAATAAAAGGCTTGAAATCTGAAAGTGAAAGATTTGCAGGTGCTCTGGAAACTTATTGCATAGAAGGTTTAATGCAAGATGGAAAAGCCTTACAAGCAGGAACCTCCCATTTTTTAGGACAAAATTTTGCCAAAGCTTTTGACGTAAAATTTGCCACAAAAGAAGGAAAGCAAGAGTACGTTTGGGGAACCTCTTGGGGAGTGAGCACAAGATTAATGGGAGCATTGGTAATGGCACATTCCGATGATGAAGGCTTAGTATTACCACCAAGATTAGCTCCTATTCAAGTTGTGATCGTACCTATTTATAAAACCGATGAGGAACAGGCTAAAATTGCTGAGGTGGCAGAAAACCTGAAAAAATCATTAAAAAAGAAAAGGATTACAGTCAAATTTGATGATAGAGACACTCATAAACCGGGTTTTAAATTTGCTGAATGGGAATTAAAAGGAGTTCCTTTAAGAATTGCTATTGGCCCAAGAGATTTGGAAAACGGAACAGTAGAATTAGCCAGAAGAGATACCAAAGAAAAGCAAACTGTAAATATTGAGGGGATTGAATCTATAATTGAGGACACACTGGAATTGATTCAAGAAAATATTTATAAAAAAGCAAAAGACTTTAGGACTGAAAATACATTTGAAGTTGATACTTATGAGGATTTTAAATCTCAACTAGAGAAAACCGGTGGTTTCATCAGTGCACATTGGGATGGCACAGCCGAAACAGAGGAAAAAATAAAGGAAGAAACAAAGGCTACTATCCGTTGTATTCCTTTAGATGCAAAGGAAGAAATCGGAAAATGTATTTATTCAGGAAAGCCTTCAAATAAACGAGTGCTTTTTGCAAAAGCTTACTGATTTTAACTATTTTTAATAAATTTTAATTTATGGTAGGCATCATATTTCTAATTCTGGCAGGATTAATCCTGATAATTGCAGAGTTAATTTTCGTACCCGGAACTACATTTGTTGGCGTAATCGGACTTTTACTCACTATAGTGGGTATATTCTTAGTTTTTGATGAATATGGAGATGTAGCCGGTTATTGGACCACTGCTGGAACTTTATTAGTGACAGTTATCGGTATAGTTTATAGTTTTAAATCCAATTCATGGGACAGGTTTTCCTTAAAATCGAGTATCCAAAGCAAAGTTAATGATGAGGATATATTTGCTTTTCAAGTAGGCGAAAAAGGAAAAACAGTTTCTGACCTAAAACCTATTGGAAAAGCCGAAATTTTTGGCAAGATTTACGAAGTCAGAAGCAAAGGAGAATGGATTGGTGCTGGACAAAAAATTAAAATAACAAAAATAGATTCTAAAAGGATATTTGTAGAACCAACTAAATAATATGGATACATCGTTAATTTTTATTGTAATAGCAGGAATAGTATTATTTTTCGTATTCCTTTATTTTGTACCTATAAACCTGTGGATTACCGCGATTTTCTCAGGTGTAAAAGTAGGTTTGTTCGAACTGGTTTTTATGCGAATCAGAAAGGTTCCGCCACGTATAATAGTGGAATCGATGATTACTGCTACAAAAGCCGGCTTAGAAGTTACTACTAATGAACTGGAAACCCATTATTTGGCAGGCGGTAATGTTCCCAATGTAATTAAAGCGTTGATATCGGCAGATAAAGCCAATATAACGCTTGGATTCAAACAGGCTACGGCTATTGATCTGGCTGGTAGAGATGTTTTTGAAGCTGTACAAATTTCAGTAAATCCAAAAGTGATTACAACTCCAAAAGTGGCAGCTGTGGCAGCAGATGGTATTCAGCTTATTGCAATTGCAAGAGTTACGGTTAGAGCCAACATTCAACAATTAGTAGGGGGTGCAGGAGAAGATACCATTTTAGCTAGAGTTGGTGAAGGAATTGTAACTTCAATCGGTTCAGCAGCATCCCATAAAAATGTGTTAGAAAATCCTGATAAAATTTCAAAGTTAGTATTACAAAGAGGTTTAGATGCAGGAACTGCCTTTGAGATTTTATCAATAGATATTGCAGATGTAGACGTTGGAGCTAACATTGGAGCTAAACTACAAACTGATCAGGCATCTGCCGACTTGAAAGTTGCAGAAGCTAAAGCAGAAGAAAGAAGAGCAATGGCTGTTGCAGAAGAGCAAGAAATGAAAGCTAAGGCTCAAGAAGCAAGAGCAAAGGTAATTGAAGCTGAAGCACAAGTACCACAAGCAATTGCAGAATCATTCAGAAGTGGTAATCTGGGAATTATGGATTATTATAGAATGCAAAATATTCAAGCCGATACTGACATGAGAGATTCAATATCAGGAAGTGACAAAGGATCAAGTTCGGCTAAAAAATCATCTGGCGGTAAAAAAGGAGATGATAAATAAAGCTAGATTTTAGCGTTAATAAATGGCTCAACTTTCATTAAGTTGAGCCATTTTTTTTACTCAGATTTCAATTCAAGATTAATTCCCTTTACAATTCCTCAATCTTTTTTCTTATTTTCGGGCATGCCAAACACAATCAAATTTCAATTGATAGATGTATTTACATCAGAACCATTTGGAGGAAATCCTTTAGCTATCTTTGATAAAGCTGATTATTTATCTGCTGAACAAATGCTTAAAATTGCCAAAGAATTAAACCTTTCTGAATCAGTGTTTTTGCATAAAGCGAGTAATGAAGCCGACTATAAAATGAGAATTTTCACTCCCGGAATGGAACTACCAACAGCCGGGCATCCCACTATTGGGACTTCTTACTATCTTTTGAAAGAAAAAGGCATTAATCCAAAGAAAGAAGGTGAATTGCTTTTAGAACAAAATATAGGGAATCTAAAAGTACAATATGAAAAGCATGGTAGTGAGATATCTAAGATTTTAATGGAGCAACCGCTTCCTAAGTTTGAACAAACTTTCAAAGATAAAAAACTAGTTGCCAGCCTAATATCTATTGAAGAAGAGGAAATTGAGGAAGATTTCCCATGCAGAATAGTAAATTGTGGAAATCCTTTTTTGATTATACCTGTCAAAACTTTAAGCTCAATTCAAAAGCTAAAGCTGAACAATGAATTGTTTAGCGAAATATTAGATGAAATATTTATTACGGGAGTGTTGGCTTTTACAATGGAGACTTTAAATTCGAAACATTTAACGCACAGCAGAATGTTTGCGCCTCATATAGGTGTTGCGGAAGATCCTGCAACTGGAAGCGCCCATGGCCCTTTAGCTTGTTATCTACATAATTATAACATAGCCGATTTAAGCGAATTATCAATAGGTGAGCAAGGATACGAAATGAGTAGGCCTAGCCAAATCAAAATGAAAATAGAGCAAGAAGAAGGCAAAATCTCAAAAGTATTGGTAGGTGGTTCATGCGTCCATATTGGAGGTGGAGAAATAAGGATTCCAGAATAAATGAAAAGCAAGAAAATCCTTTTTGTTTGCCCCTACCCTTTTGATGAAGCCCCCAGTCAACGATTCAGGTTTGAACAATATTTATCTATTCTCCAGAAAGAAGGATTTCAATATCAATTAGCACCATTTTTAAATTTAAAAGCCTGGAATATTATCTATAAATCAGGAAACAGTTTTCAAAAGCTCTTTCAGATTACGATATCTTTTATTAAACGACTTTTCTTATTAATTCAATTGCATGCTTACGATTTCATATTTATCCATAGGGAAGCTACTCCAGTTGGACCTCCTTTCTTTGAGTGGGTTGTTCGATATATTTGGAGAAAAAAGATTATCTATGATTTTGATGATGCGATTTGGCTTGAAGACCCAAATGAAAAAGGAAGTCTGAAAGCTAGATTAAAATGGAAATCAAAAGTGAAAAAGATTTGCAATTGGAGCTATAAAGTAAGCTGTGGAAATGAATATTTAGTTCAGTTTGCAAGAAATTTTAGCAAACAAGTAGTGCTCAACCCAACCACAATCGAAACTAATTATCACAAGGAATTAAAAAATTCAAAGACCACGAAAATTTCAATTGGCTGGACAGGAACGCATTCTACCTTACCCTATTTGAAACCCCTAATCCCTGTTTTAGATAAGCTTTCCTTGGAATATGATTTTGAACTATTGGTCATTTCCAACCAAAAGCCTGATTTTGCTGTCAGTTATATGCGATTTATACAATGGGCCAAGTCAAGTGAGATTGAAGATTTGAACCAAATTAATATTGGGGTTATGCCATTAAGTGATGATATTTGGAGTCAGGGTAAATGCGGTTTTAAATTATTACAATATATGGCCATCAAAAAACCAGTAGTGGCTTCCCCTGTGGGTGTCAATACAAAGATAATTAATGAAAGCCAAGCGGGATTTCTAGCAGAAACTGAAAAAGAATGGATATCAGCAATTAGTAAACTTTTGGCTAATCCTGAACTTAGGAATGATTTAGGGAATAAAGGTAGATCCTATATAAAAGATTATTACTCTGTTCAATCCAATAAAAACACATTTTTAAGTTTATTTAAGGGAGAATAGTTAAATATTTAAAAATTCAATAAATTTCAATACTTTTATACGTATGTATCACTTAAATTAAAGAATATGAAAAGAATATTTACAATTGCTATAGTATTTGTTTTATCCATAATTGCAGGGATAGATAAATCTTTTGGACAAAATTCTGAAGCAGGATTTGAAGAGTTGATTCAAGGTGGGGTTGGAGATGCCAATACTTATCTTAAAAATTACATGAATCCTTTTGCCGCTTCATTGGGAAATGGATTAGCAAATGGCTGGTATAACACAGCCAAGCCACACAAAACATTAGGGTTTGATTTAACTGTCAACATGAATTTTGCCATTATCCCTGATGCTGCATCACAATTTGATTTTAATGCTGATACTTATAATAATTTAAGGTTAGCCAATCCTGGTGGTAATAGCATGCTACCTACTTTTACAGGAGGTACAACAGATACTAGATTAGAGATTTTTGGAGAAAGAGAAATAGATGGAGAAACATATACATTTGAACAAGAAATTGTAGCCCCAGATGGCTTTGGGTTAAGTGATTTACCAGGTCCTTTAGCAGTACCGACACCAACAATTCAATTAGGGGTTGGTATTGTAAAAAATACTGATTTAATTATTCGTTACACCCCAGAAGTAAATGTTGATGGACTAAGTTTCAGATCTTTTGGTTTTGGAGTTAAACACGACTTTAAACAATGGATACCTGGTATGAAATTATTACCATTTGATTTATCGGGTTTAGTGGGTTATAATAAAATATCAACAACCTACCAAATAGATGAAGCAGCAGGACAGTTTGCGGAGTTTAACGCTAGTGCAACCACAATTCAAGCTATCATTTCTAAAAAATTATTATTTTTTACTCCTTATGCGGGTTTAGGAGTTAATATAGTGAACTCAAACTTTGCAATGAGAGGTGATTACATATTTAATGAAGGCACTGCTGAAGAAGTAATAGTCAATGATCCTATAGACTTTGCATTTGATGGTAGTGGTGGACCAAGATTTACAGTAGGTGCACGATTAAAAATACTTTGGGTATTAGCACTAAATGTTGATTATACTATCCAAAAGTACAATACATTATCAGTAGGCTTAGGCTTAAACATTAGATAAAAAACAGTTCTTAAATAAAATTTATAGCACAGATCAAGCCTTTGGTCTGTGCTTTTTTGCTTTTTATAGCCAAATAATACATCCTATCATATTATTTAAGTTTTTACGTTAATATTGCATCTCAACTAAACGATAAAAATGTATGAAAAGTAAATTATTGATTTTATTAGTTTTATTAACCGCACAGCAAGCCTTTTCTCAAATTGGAACTGGTAGTACTCTTATTGGAGGAACTCTTCAATATCAAAGAATTGAAAGTGCAGATTTCCAAGAAATAAGAATCCTGCCTAATGTTCAGTATTTTATGAGTGATAACATTTCTATTGGAGGATCACTTGGTTTTATCACACAAAGAAACAACTTAGGAGGAGATGTTTATGGCCGAACAAATACTTTTGTGGTTAGCCCTGAAGCTAGATACTATATAGATCTAGGGGAAAACGTGAAGTTTTATGGAGCTGCAAATATTGGATTAGGTTTTGGTGGCACAACAGGTATCAATGGAAACGACAGAATTGAAGGAAATTCTATTTCAAGCTTTAATTTTAATATCAATCCAGGGATCTTATTTACCCCGGGTTCTAAAATCGGATTTAATTTCGAGTTAAATCTAATTGCCTTCAATAGATTAGCTGTTACTCCACCAGATGTTAATACCACTACAGTTACTAATGGATTTACATTTGGGACAAATACTTTTGCTCCAACCTTTGGTATATTCTATATTTTAGGAAATTAATTCCGTAATCTTAAATAACTAAAAAGCCTCACTGAAATAAACTTTCAGTGAGGCTTTTTTTTACATTAATTCTCATTGACTATGCATCTATGGGCAAGTAAATCTTAACTTTAGTCCATTCTCTTTCTTTGCTTTCAATATTCATAGTTCCTCCAATTTTTTTAAGTATTTCTCTACTGTTGTAAAGCCCCATACCATTTCCATTAGAAAGCTCAGTGCCTCTATAAAACATATCAAATATTTTGGGTTTCACTTTATCTGCAATCCCAATTCCATTATCAATAATTTCAATTAAATGGAATTCTTCATTTTGAGCAACTTTTATATGGATTTCAAATTTATCTTTACTAGGATCGCGATATTGAAAACTATTTTTCAATAGTCCTTTAACAATAATTCCTAAGCGGTCTGTGTCAGTATTAATTGCATAGTCTTCATCAATATCAATTTTGACCGAAGGATTAATTTCAAAGATATCAGCAACAAACATAAGCATCTGTTCCATAAGGTCTCTCAAATTGACATGCTCAAAGTTAACATGCGTATGAATATTGGTTGCTACATTGCTTATATCGCTAACAAAACCATTCAATAATCTTAAATTTAGTCTTAAATGGTGCTTTAATTCGTTCACAGTTTGCACATCAGATATCTCAATTACTCTCAGGAGTCCTTCCAGAGAAGCAATAGGACCTCTGATATTATGAGAAACACTATATAGAAATTTATCTAATTCATGATTAATTTGATTCAAAGCAAGATTCTGTTTGGTTATTTCCTCTGAGAAATGCATAGTTTCAGTTTTATCTTCTAAAATGAAAATATATCCCAACTCCAAATTATGATGCTCTTCCACTAAAAATGCAGTGGCATTAATAAAAACCTCCGCAGAATCTTTTACATTATGCAATACGAAGGAAAATTTAAATTCTCCCCCCTCTTCTTTAAGCTTTTCAATCCCTGTCCAAAACTGGGAAATATTTTTTATATAAATAGAATCAATAAAATTAAACTTATACTCTAATTCCCAACCGTATAATAATTTAAACTTTTCATTAGTCCAAAGTGCTTCGAAATCTCTATTCGTATGGACTATTCCGTTTGGAAGCCTATTTAATATTTCCTTATTGATAATTGATTCTTCGAAAAGATGATGTCCATTTGATTTGTAAGTAGAATTGTAAGAATTTACTCTGTCATTTAATTTTAATATTTGAATTAATGCTTTCCCCTCTATTTGAAAAATAGGATTAAATAAGATGGTTTTGTCTTCAAGCTTAAATTGGATTGGCTTAATAGTATTGTTTTCTTTTACTCTAACTTCAAATTCATTAATAGCTTTTTCTAATTCGCAACGCTTTTGAACAAATTGATTGTTAACTTTTAAGAATTGAAGGGAGTCTGTATCAATGATAAACATGGGGTCATGTCCATTTTCAAAAAAATCAGTAAACGCTTCAAAGCTATTTTCCATTTTTTGATTAACGGATTTGTATCCTTTTTGATTTCCCTTATAGTTTCCCCCTAATTTTTGAATCATTGGATCAAAATTAGAGAGCCTTCATAGTAGATAAAAATGCTTTTATCTAAATACATTACAATTGTAAAAAATATTACGAAACTGGACTCCAAAAGGAAATCCACTACTTTAGTGGTGATTAGTAGGTAATTACACCTATTGTGTCCAAGAAAAAATAGGTGAAATTACTAAATAGCAATTTTGATAAATTCGAAATTGAATCAAAATGCTACAGAATGTAGTTACATCTAAATATATAGCTTGATTTCTTTCTGATTTAATGGGGAATCATGGAATGAAGCTTATCTTTGCTTACAGAAAAAATTTCAGGAAATATGTACGGAAATCTTCAGAAAAAACTACAAGACGAACTTAAACAACTAGAAAAAGACGGTCTTTATAAAAAAGAAAGAATTATTACAACTCCTCAGGGAGCTTCCATTAAAACCAATACAGGGAAAGAAGTACTTAACTTCTGTTCCAATAATTATTTAGGACTTTCTTCCCATCCAAAAGTATTGGAAGCTGCAAAAAACACTTTAGATACCCATGGCTTTGGTATGTCTTCTGTAAGGTTTATTTGCGGAACTCAAGATATTCATAAAGAACTTGAGAAAAAGATAGCAGACTTTTTAGGGATGGAAGACACCATTCTTTATGCAGCGGCATTTGATGCAAATGGTGGTGTATTTGAGCCTATTTTAGGACCGGAAGATGCTATCATTTCAGATTCGCTTAATCATGCTTCCATTATTGATGGGGTTAGACTTTGTAAAGCTGCCCGATATCGTTACCAAAATAATGATATGGCTGATTTGGAAGAGCAGCTGAAGAAAGCTAAAGATGCTAAAAGCAAAATCATTGTAACAGATGGAGTTTTTTCTATGGACGGTTATGTAGCTCAGTTGGACAAAATCTGTGATTTAGCTGATAAATATGATGCCTTAGTCATGGTTGATGATTGTCATGCTACTGGCTTTATTGGGAAAACCGGCAGAGGAACACATGAGCTCAATAATGTAATGGGCAGAGTAGATATCATCACTGGAACATTAGGCAAGGCTTTAGGTGGAGCAATGGGTGGTTTTACTTCCGGAAGAAAGGAAATTATTGATATGTTAAGGCAAAAATCTAGGCCATATTTATTTTCCAATTCATTGGCACCTTCTATTGTTGGGGCTTCTATTGCGGTTTTCGATTTATTGAGTGGTTCAACCGAGTTAAGAGATAAATTGGAAAATAATGTCAATTACTTCAAAGAGAATATCAAAAAAGCAGGTTTTGACATTAAGGATGGAGATTCAGCAATCGTTCCTATTATGGTTTATGATGCCTCCTTATCACAAAAATTTGCTGACAGACTATTGGAAGAAGGCATTTATGTAATAGGATTTTTCTATCCGGTAGTGCCAAAAGAGCAAGCAAGAATTAGGGTGCAATTATCTGCAGCTCATGATAAAGAGCATTTGGATAAAGCCATTGAAGCATTTACTAAAGTGGGGAAAGAATTGAATATTATTTAAAAAAGAAAACCGAGGCTATGAACAAGCCTCGGTTTCCATCACTATATTGAAATTTTTAAAAATCTAAACTGCTTTAGGTTTATCTTCTTCAATTTTCTTAAACCTATAAGCACAACCTTCATAACAATTGATATTTATAGGTTTTAGTTCTAATATTGAACCCAAAGTGTAAGAATATTTAAATACACCTTCTGGATTTTTCTTATTCATAGTAAAGCCTTCGCAATCATATTCAAAGGTGATTTCAGCGTCTGTAATACTTACCATTCCAGATTGACATTCAGTAGAAATATTAGTTTCAAATCGAGCATCACCTCTTATTTTATAAGTATATCCATCTGCAATCTCATTCCAACCATCTACTGTGGGAGCTCCTGACAATACTTCAATTAATTGCCAAGTACCATAAATCGAACTTTCTTTTTGCTGTATGTTTTCTTCCGTACAGCCAAAAAACAACATAGTTACAAGCAATGATAAGATTAAATACTTCATCAATTTATTTATATTTATTTGGCGAATATTATATTCTTCACAATATCTTAGTCTGTTTCCCTTATTTCATTAGCTATTTTTTTGAATTTATAACCGCAACCTTCATCGCACTGAAGATAATCGGGTTTAAGAACTAAAAACTTCCCTTCAAACGAAAAACTTTCTTGACATGATGTACTATTAGCCCCACAGGGGTTAAAGTTTTCACAATCATAATTAAAAATTATAGTTTGGTCAGAAACCGAAAACGTTCCGGTAGAACATTCAACATATTTCGATGAATTAAACTCACCGCTACTTAAAATTTCGTATGTGTAGCCATTTTCAATTTGATTCCATCCGTCTCCAGATGGTGGTCCAGAAAACACTTCTATAAGTTTCCATGTACCATAAATTGAATTTTCATCTTGTTCCAAAACTTCTTCCTTACATCCAATAAGGAAAAATAATAATATTGCTATATTGATCATTTTCTTCATGACTCCAATGTTTTATTATTTAATAACTATATGCTTTTCTTGAGTGCCACTGCTAGTTAGTATTTTTAATAGATTCCTTCCTTTCTTAATTGCAGACACATCTAACTCTGTTTCGGTTGTAAATTTGCCCTTTGCTACAATTTCAGAATTGAAATTATACAAAATATATTTTACCTCTTCATATAAACCACCATTGTTTGATAAATTAGTGGAAATAGTGGCTCTGCCTGATTTCTGTTCAATTGCTTGAATTTTGATTGTACTGGAAGATGGATTTGGTGAGGCTTGGTAACATACTGGGCTTCCGCATGAACCACCACCAGATACAGTCACATATTTAGATTTAAAATTAGTTACTCCACATACATTATTTGCACGAACTCTTACATATCCACTCTGGGAACCAGTGACAAGTAAAACTCGCCTTGAATCAGTGTCAGAAGTATGATGATGACTCCATCCTGAAGGTAATACCCAAGTATAACTATCTGCTCCTTCTACAGCTGGAGTTTCATAATACTCCCATGCATTTTGGACTACGCTACTAGCACCATTAACTGTACTAGGTTCTAAAGGTCTATTAATCCAAAATCTTTCAGTAAGCTCTATTCCATTATTTAAACTTGCTCGAATCCAACCTTCCGATCTAGTGGTGCCATTCAAAGCTTGAAAATCAGCACTTGAATTATTGCTAGAAGTAATCTGTACGTTAGCGGAAGATGTCCATGTTGTAGTCGCACCACTCAGATTGGCCAAAGAAATCTTTATGACATCTGGATGACAAATATTATTGACTTCTGAAATACTTACGCAACTGCTACTAGTAATATTTTGAAGAGCAGACTCTTGTGAAATAGCAGTTCTCATACGTATGCCCTGCTCATTAGTAAAGTGATCTCTTGGTCTATAATATGACATAATATTAGTTAAATCTGGTGAGTAACCATTTGTATTTCCTAAATTTTGATCAGCAGGTGTATCACATACATAGTCTCTACAACTGTTGCAATTGGAACCATTTATAGCTTCTGCACATGAGCCACTGACTTGCTCATTAATCGACCCATGAAAAGTGTGATACAGATTTAAACAATGGCCCACTTCATGCGGAGAAGATGATGTAAGAACTCTATCATGTCGGATAAATAGTGAATTTGACGGTAGTCCACTTGCAAAGCCATTAAAATCTGATGAGATGATATCATTAACTATAAAGTAGTTTAAAACATTATTTCTACCAAATCTATTTGTAAAAGTTTGATCAGAATCTCGATTATAAACCTCACGGTTGAATTCTTCTAAACTGATATTGACTAACTCATCATTATCTATAAAATCGTTTCCTGCGTTATTAATTATAATATTATGAGGACTAAAAACTTCATTTAAGTCCTCAACAATATCATCAATATTCGGTAAAGTAAATGCATTAGTTCCGTTTGAATTTCTCACGATATGAAAGAACACATCAATACAAAATGCGGAACTTGCACCTCGAGCATTGGCATTATCTGAATAAATAGTCGGGTTCGAGGGAAACGGAGTGGCACATTGTTGGGAGTATGCCACAGAATTTGTAGTAATTAGTAATAAAATTATTAACAGTCTTTTTTCATAGTAAAATTAATATGGTTAAAAAATAAAATTCACAAATCACAAATGATATATAGCTTCCTGTTTAGCTTCATATATCTTAAACATTGCCTTAATATAATCTTCCATTTCCTCCGAAACAGTTTTTATTTTATTGGTTACTTCTTTCAAATCCTCAATTTCGAATTTATCCATATCAATCAAATTGGTCAGGCCTTTCATCGTAACTACAGGTCTGCGCATGACATGAGAAATATCGAAAATCATTTGATCTAGAACACTGCCATAAGCTTTCTGAATAGTAAAATCTTCAAGTACTCCCAAACATCTATAGTGTCCTGACTTCAATTCAGTAATATGAATCTTAATTAGGAAATATTTCTTTTCCCCTCTGGAGTTAGAGCAAGAATATACGTATTCCATGTTTTGCTGATCCTTAATTCTTTTTATTAAAGAATAGAAATCGGCAGTAGGTATCCCCAATAATTTAGAAATTCTTTTTTGCAGAGAACATTCTTGATTAAAAGCAGGATGCTTCCTTATTAGAATTTTGCTAAAATTACCATGAAGCAATTCTTCATTTTGATTAATCTGAAACTCAAAAAAGGAAGCCGGAAGACTCTCTAAATTAAAACTATTAGAAAGACTGTTTTTTTGATCGTTTAGATAATCATGAAATAACTGATTCACATATCCCCCCATTGACTCCATCTGTTTCATTAAAACATCAAATGGACTGTGATCAGAAGCTGATAAAATAATGCCAAGTAGGCCTTTTACTTTATTATTAAGGTCAAGGATGGGATAAATAAGTAATTGCTCATTATCAACATAAGCCTTAAAAAAGGTAACATTCTGAAAGAGCGTATGAAGCTTTACATTAGGGACGTAAATAACATCCTGATTTAGTTTTGAAAACCGTGCATTAAAATGCTGGCAATCTACATCAAGCTGAGCGTGAGCTTGCTTTTCCTGATCATAAAGTTGATGATAATCCTCCTCCCATAAAATTAGAAATGACTGAGGAGCTTGGGAAAGTTCAGAGAGCATTTTCAAAACCGGGTTCATTTTTTGATGTAAAATCTGATACCTAGGCTGAAAGTAAGGGTTGCTTATAAATTTGGGTAGGCTCATAGGTAATTGGTTTTGAAGTTGAATTAATCCCTATATTACATAAGTATTTATTTAGTTTATAGAATCAAAAAAACCCTCAAAGACGGGACAAATGATATCTTAACAACAATAGGGGAGAAGTTAGCTATCACTTTTTATGCCCCGTCTTATCGGGTGATGTCGTTAAATATATAAAAAGGTCTTGGTTGAATGCGTAATGCATTATTCCTTAACGACATTTCAAAGGTAGCACAAGCACTATTTCTAAAAAACACCTTTTTGGGGGTATTTTAAACTTTTATTAGGGTATTTTTTACCCCCCTTTTAGGGGTATTATTTTTACTTTATGGGTATTGAAACCTTAAAGCCCTATAAAATCTACTTGGAGCTCTAAAAATCCAAAAATCACTATAAATCACTGTAATTCAATTGATTAATAAATATTTAAACAGAATAAACACCCTTCTAAAATACCTGAAAAAGAAAGCCAAAAACCCCTTTTATAGTAAATTTTTACCCAACAATTAGTGTAGATATTACCCTATTCCTAATTAAAAGTAACCTATAAAATAAATTAAAAAACCCATAAACAGGTGTTTATCAATAATTTAAATAAGTCTAATATTGTATTATTAAAAATAGGAAACACTTAACAACAATAATATGAAAGCTTTAAAAACAATTAAGTACGCATTAGTAATAGCAGCAATCTTCACTTTCTCAGGATGTGAATTAATTGAAGAGCCGAATATGGATTCAACAGAATGCACAGGTTGTACAGAGCAGGGTAACGGAGAAATTGATTAAGATTCAGGAAAACTTTTCTTTTTAACCTCATTAATGTAATTTTATATAATGAGGTTATTTTTTTTTATTATAATTCTTATTCCTGTTGCTGTTTATTCACAGCAATCAAATTTTAATGAATATCTTCAACTAGCAAAAGATTATCGAATAACGAATAATTTTGATTCGGCCATATACTATAACAAGAAATCTATAAAAGGCTTTAAGGAGTTAAATGATTCTTCTAGTCTTGCAGACGCATATAATAATTTAGGACTCATTTACTTAAGAATAAATGATAAAAAGAAATCTTTAAAGTATTTATATCAAGCCATTGAAATCAATCAAAAAATAAATAACCCTGATAAATTAATAGGGAACTATAATAACCTTGCTAATTATTACAGCTCTGAAAATATTGAATTAGCACTTAACTACTATCAAAAAGCACGTAAACTATTATCTGTAGGAGAAAAAGATAAAAAAGCCGCTATTATTAATATGAATATAGGTAATATCTTTTCGTCATATGACTCGACTTTTTTTAATTATGATTCGGCTACACACTATTATCTTAGTTCTTTAGAATCTTTCAAATCAATCAATGACTCATCAAACATTTCCTTGCTATATCATAATCTAGGAGTTCTATATGAAAGAAAAAATAATTATGATGCTGCTATAAATAGTTATCAAAAATCCATTGAGATAAATGAAATTTTGAGAGATGAATTTGGATTAGCAAGAACCTATATGGGTATAGGTAACATACTCTTAAAAGAAAAAAAATACAAAGAAAGCCTTGAACAATATGAAAAGAGTTTAAGATTATCTAAAATATTAAAGGATGAGTATAGGAAAATGAACCTTTATTCCAATATGGTTAAGGCTAAAATGGGAATTGGTGCAGTAGAAGAAGCTTCAATCTTATTTCAAGAATATAATCATTTAAGGGATTCACTTTCAAATAATGAAAGAATGCAGGAAGTAAAAAATCTGGAAACCAAATATGAAACTGAAAAGAAAGAAGCCGAGATAAAAGAACAACAGCTTGCCATAGAGCAGAAAAATTTCCAGAAAAATCTTTTTCTGGGCTTAAGCCTTTTATTAGTAGTCTTAATTATCTCCACTATTTGGTTTTTCCTTCAAAAGCAAGAGTACCTTAAAAAGCTTAAGAATGAAGAAATCTCCAATATGAAAACCGAACAGGAGCTCAAAGAGCTAAATGCCATGATGCATGGGCAGGAGGAAGAAAGAAACCGAATTGCCAGCGATTTGCATGATCGTTTGGGTGCAAGGTTATCCTCTATCAAGCTTCTATTCCAATCGGAGCAAAATGAAACAACCTCTAACTTAAAAAGTAAATTGTTAGAGAATATCAATGAAGCTATAAAAGAAACCAGAGAAATATCTCATAATCTTTCCACTGATATGCTGACACGTTTTGGCATAGAAACGGCTTTGAAAGATATGGTAAGAACCATCAATGATGCTGAAAAAATCAAAGCAGAAATAGCGATTTATGGTTTACAGAAAAGATTACCATTGGAGGTAGAGCGAAATATTTACCATATAGCACTGGAATTAATCAATAATACGATCAAACACGCCAAGGCTGAAAATATAACACTTCAAATTAGTCAGATAGACGAAGAAATAAATGTCTTTTATGAGGATGATGGAAAAGGCTTTGATGTTCAAAATGTAGCAGATTCAGGCATGGGCATGCGCAGTATCTATGCTAGAGTCAATACGATAAATGGTGCTGTTTATTTTAATTCAAAACCGGGAAAAGGTATTAATGTGGTAATGACCATACCTGTAGAGGAGAGAAAATCAGAAGATAGTGAACTAGGTAGTGCTGCAAAATCAAAAATGGCTTGATAGTTTATAGTTTACTAAAGATGGAGCTAGAAACTTGCTAGCTCTGCGGTTTGACGTGCAACCGTCAGACAATGGGTAAACATCAAAAATTGAAAACTTAATTCAACACAAAATTCGGCCTATCTTTTTACCTTTGCAGTCTATGAAGAAATTACGCATTGTTTATATGGGCACTCCGGATTTTGCGGTGCCTTCCCTCAAGGTTTTAGTAGAGAATAATTATGATATTGTGGCCGTCATCACCGCGCCAGATAAACCAAAAGGACGTGGGCAAAAGCTATCCCAGTCTCCGGTAAAAGAATATGCTGAGTCTGCAGAACTTAAAATCATGCAACCTACCAATTTAAAAGATCCTGAATTTCAAGCAGAATTGGCTTCACTAAATGCAAATCTCCAAATTGTGGTAGCTTTTAGGATGTTGCCTGAAGCGGTATGGTCAATGCCTGAAATCGGAACTTTCAATTTACACGCTTCCCTCCTTCCGCAATACAGAGGTGCTGCCCCTATCCATTGGGCAGTTATGAATGGTGAGACCGAAACAGGCTTAACTACTTTCTTTTTAAAGCATGAAATAGATACAGGCAGTATCATTATGCAGGAAAAAGAACCCATCTCCCCTACCGATACTACTGGGGAAGTCTATAACAGGCTCATGGAAAAAGGTGCTGGATTGGTCTTAAAAACAGTGAAGGCCATTGAAAATGAAAGCTATGAGCTAAAACCACAGGATGAAAACCAAACCTTAAAGCATGCACCCAAGCTATTTAAAGAAAATACAGAATTAAAATGGACAGAGCCTGCTGAAAAACTTTATAATTATGTAAGGGGATTAAATCCATTCCCAACTGCATGGGTTATTATAAATGATAAGAAATATAAAATTCATCAGACGTCCATCATTAATAAGGACTCAAAAGGAGAAGCCGGAAAATTAATTACTGACCATAAAAATTATCTTCATATTCAATGCAATCCAGGAGTTTTGGCTTTAGAAGTAATACAGCCAGAAGGCAAAAAAAGAATGGGGATTGCTGACTTTTTTAGGGGGAATCAGATTTAAACCTCAGCTTGCTGTCCGACTTATAATTAATTCAGCTGTCTTTTGGGAGGTGTTTTCATCTCCCATCATATCTTTTAAAAGCCTGTAATCTTTTAAGACCTGTGCTCTTTTATTACCATTAGGAAGTATTTGTTCTAATTCGGTTATTAGATTTTTCAAAGTGAATTTTTCCTGAATCAATTCCTTAACGGCTTCTTTTTGGAGAATCAAATTCACCAATGATATAAACTCTACTTTCACTACTCTTTTAGCAATAGCATAGGATATTTTTCCGGTCTTGTACACTACCACTTGCGGCACATTAAATAAAGCCGTTTCCAAAGTAGCTGTGCCGGAAGTGACTAGAGCAGCTTTAGCATGAGATAACAAATCATAGGTTTGATCAAAAATCAAGCTCACATTGGGTTGATTTTCAACTTTTGCATATAGCGACTTATCCAAATTTTTTACTCCAGCCACCACAAAATGTTCTTGCGGAAATTCTTGAGTTACTTTTTGCAAATTATCGAGCATGTGTGTAACCTCTTGCTCCCGACTTCCAGGTAAAACAGCTACAACATCTTTATCCTTAAAGGAGAAATCATCACTAGGTTTAAAATCGCGAATAGCATCCAATAAAGGATTACCTACATAATCTACTTCAAAATTATATCGCTTATAGAACTCCTTTTCAAAAGGTAAGATTACATACATATAATCTACAAACTTTTTGATTTTATGGGCTCTTTTCTGATTCCATGCCCAAACTTTAGGTGAGATATAGTAATGAACAGGAATATGATAGGCTTTTGCAAATTTGGCTATCCTCATATTGAAGCCTGCATAATCAATCAGAATGATGGCGTCCGGCTTAAAAGCTAAAATATCCTCTTTGCAGAATTTTATTTTTTTTCGAATGGCTCCGAGATGTTTTACAACCTCTAAAAAGCCCATGTAGGCCATTTCTCTATAATGAACCACCAAATCACCACCTGCATTTTCCATGGCATCACCTCCCCAACAGCGAATTTCTGAATCAGGAAGTTGTGATTTTAGTGCTTTAATCAAATTACCGCCATGAAGATCGCCTGAGCGCTCACCAGCAATGATATAATATTTCATTATAAAAAATTGAGTTGGTATTTCAACCTAAATAACCTTTTTCAAATGCCATTTTGACCATATGAGAAACGTTTTTAGCTTCGAATTTTTGTAATAATAACTTACGATATGAGGCAATTGTATTCGGAGCTAAATCCAATTTATCAGATATTTCTCCAGAAGTATCGCCTTCGCTTAAATGCTGTAAGATCTTTCTTTCGGTATCAGTCAATTTCACTCCTCCCTCCGACTCACCATAAACTCTCATTTTCATGGCCATTTTTGCCATTACATCCTGTGAGAAATAGGTTTTACCTTCCATTATTCTTTTAACAGCAGAAATAATTTCATCCTCACTTACATTTTTCAGCACATATCCATCAACCCCCACATCCAACGCGTTTTGAATATAGCCTTCTCTGTCAAACATAGAAAGGATCAATATTTTTGTATTCGGAAATTTCTTTTTAATGATTTCCGTAGCCTCAATCCCATTTAAAACAGGCATATTCAGATCCATTATTACTACATCTACTTCATTTTTGCCTAAAAAATTAATAACCTCCTGTCCATTTGAAACCGTACCTAAAATAGATAAATCCTCATGATTAGAAAGAATAGATGACATACCACTGGCTAAAATTTCGTGGTCATCAGCTATCAATAATTTTATAGGGTAGGAAATTTCGCTCATATTCAAATCTAAATTTAATCAATCTTACTTACAACATAAAAGATAGAATTAAATTGAATAATTTTAAGGAACCACTAATTTCAATTGATCATTTCACTATACTGAACTTTTAAGAGTGTGATTCTCACAACAATAAAAATTTAGTTTATAATAAATCCAAGAAATCGACTACACCGTTTCTGCCCCCACTCTGGTAATGTCTTCATTTATTTGATCGCTTTCCACCAAGCCATCTCTCATACGAATAATTCTGTGAGCGTATTTTGCAATGTCATCTTCGTGCGTTACCATCACTATCGTATTTCCTTGATCGTGCAGCAATTGAAACAACTCCATAATTTCATAGGACGTTTTAGTATCTAGGTTTCCTGTTGGCTCATCCGCCAAAATGATACTAGGGTTATTTACCAATGCTCTGGCAATGGCCACTCTTTGTCGCTGACCACCGGAAAGCTCATTTGGTTTGTGATATGCCCTATCACCCAAGCCTACACTGCTCAATACTTCCAAGGCTCTTTCTTCTCTCTCTGATTTGCTAAATCCGGCATAAACCAATGGTAATGCAACATTTTCTAAGGAAGACTGTCTAGGAAGTAAATTAAAGGTTTGAAAAACAAATCCAATTTCTTTGTTTCGGATTTCAGCCAAATCATTTTCAGAAGTTTCGCTAACATCTTGACCAGCTAACTGATAACTACCTCTTGTAGGCGTATCTAAGCATCCAATAATATTCATCAAAGTTGATTTACCGGAACCGGATGGCCCCATAAAAGCAACATACTCTCCTTTATCGATATTTATAGTGACTGATTTTAGTGCTTCCACAGTTTCAGCCCCCATTTTATATATCTTCGCTATGTCTTTAGTTTGGATTACAGATTGTTTCATTAATTTAATTATTCATTGATAGTTTAAGATGAAAATTTAATTCAGAAGTATGGATTCTACAATTGATTTGTGATAAACGGAAATTACCAAGGAATTTGTTCCACTTCTTCTTTTATTCGCTCATATTCTTGTGAAAATTTTTCCCACTCCTCTATTCCTAGCAGCTTTTCCAATTCCATATAAGATTCTTCAGCATAAGACCTCAAATTTAGTCTTAAAGCTTGTAAAGTATATGCTTTTAAGAGTTCCGTACTACTAGAATTTAAACGACTTGCTTCTACTAAAATTTCATAAGCTTTTTCGGGCTTTTCTTGATTTCTAAAATAATTAGCACTTAAAAGTACAGCCGATTCAAAAAATGCATTTTCATGGCCCAATCTAGCCATAGTAAAATTCAAATCCTCTGTCTCCCCATTTTCTTTCTGTTTGTAAGCATCCCAAACTAATTGATAATTATATGGATACTTCAATAATTCCGACTCTTTCACTAAACTCCCCAATTCTTTATCTTGAGTGATAGCAGCAATTAAAGCCGTAAGATTATTCTTATAAATTATTAATCCTCTTTCCCTTTGAGGTATTTCCATTCCCACTAAATATTCCTTTACATTTTCAACATCCCCTCTGATAATTTTTTCTTCAATCTCATTCAGTTTTAGCAATGTAAAGAAAGGGGAACCCTTTAGTTCAATTTCAATGGAATCTCTTTCTTCTTTTTGAAGTGAATTATTAGTTTTCAACCATAAGTACTTAAAACTATCTGGCAAAGCAGACGGTTCTCCTTGCAAAAATTGATATAAAGGATCATTTTGAAGTAAATCAGAAGAAATTGATTGAGCTTGAAGCTGTTTCTCATAAACTTGGCCAGCTTCAAATAATCTTTCATCCATAATCAAAGCAATGGTGCGATAGGTATTAGCCTTACTCATTTTTAAATCTGCTGCCTTATTAAAATGTTTAGCAGCCTCTGAATACTCTTTTTGTTCCATTAACCACAGACCGTGTAATAAATAATAAAAGCCAGCATCTGATATATCGTCATTTTCTAACTCATAAATTAAGTTAAAAGCATCATTAATTTTACCGGCATAGTTCAATCTCAATGAAGAGGCATATTTCAAGGATTTCACAAAATCTTTATTTTCTGAAATCTGGGTTAACCAATTGATGCTATCAGATTTAAAATCTTTATAATTAATTGACTTATTCAAGGTTAAGTTAAAAATGAAGGAAAAGTCATTGTAAGTAAGTATCTCTGGAATTTTAGTAGCTTCTAAATCTATACTATCTATAAAAGCCCTTTTTCTATTAGCTAAAGCTAAATAATTTGCTTGATAGGCTACTGATTTACCATTCAAGCTAGATTGCTTAGGTAATTCTTCATCTATTCCATTTTTTGCAAATAAGGCAAGACGGTTAACTTTGGCAACATCAGCAGCCTCCCCCCTTTTAGCGGCTCTTTCAGCAGCATCAAAATAGATGAAAGAAGAATCGGTTTTATTTAATTTTTCAAAAACCAAGCCTTTCATATTTAATATGTAGGGATTATCCGGGAAATCCTTCTGGGCTTCCTCCAAAGTGAATAAAGCTTCAAAAACAAGACTAGCATTTAATTGAGCTTGTACCTTATTTACATATGCCTGCACACTCGGTCGTTTGAAATTAGCTTGAGAGAAATACGAAGAAGCTTCCGCCCAATTTTTATCTGCATATTCACTTTTACCGATTTCAAAATTATGCTTATGAGTAGTAGAGGCATATTGCCTTGCTATTTTAAAAGTAGTGGTTGCCTTTTCCTCCTCGCCTATGTATTGATAATAATCAGCCAACCCATTATAATAGCCAGAAATCGCCTGATAATATGGTAAATAGGAAGTTCTTAATATCAAAACGACTACTATACCAAAACCAACAGCTCTTACCAAATTGTAAGGTATGTTGACAGGTCGAAAAACCACAGGATAAATACCGTGACCGGCTTTTAATAAGCCTACAAAATTATAAAGGACATAAAAGAAAAATAAGACACCAAAACCTAAATGAGAGAAGATAATCATATCCTCAAAAGTATCCATGAGTGGGTCATTCCCATTTCTAAACACCCAAGTCAGTACTGAAAAAGCCAAAATACCCATTGCCAAATAGACATACCCACCTAATGGCCTGAATATTAATTGCTTTTTGAATAATTCACTTCTTTTTCTAAAACCCCAAACTCCTAAAACTGCGGAAACTCCAAATAATAAAAATTCATTTAGATAGATAATCTCAACATCAATCAAATTATCATTTTTTGCAAAAGTCAATCCAACATAAACAAGATATAAAATTGAAATTATGAGAAAATGCGAAAGGTTTGAACTTCCATCACTATTCTTATTTCCTGCTAATAAATAAAGAATGTGTAGAATAATATCGTAAGCAACATTGAAGATAAAAATAATAGTAAGTAAAATAGGGACTATAATTCCATGATGCGCCATAAATACCACCGGAGCCTCCACGGTGGAGCCAATTATCACTAATGACAATAGAGCGATCAAAATCAATGCAAAGATGAGCCATCTTTGAAAAAGGCCCGCGTCTTCTTTGAATGCATGAAAATAATAACCTGCTATGAGGAAAAGGCCCACAAACCCAAATGTGAAAAGCTGATTATCTATTCCAAATATATTCAGGAATTGTAATTTCAGCGTAATGATCCAAATGACAAATACTGATTGAAAAATGATAAACCACCACCTACTGAGATAAGTCGCAGCCGTCATCATGATACTAAAACAACAGAAAATAATAGCGATTAGCAGGTATGTATCCCTTAATTTAAAACCTGAATCCAGAGAAAGAAAAGATTGAAAAATAATATAACTGCGTGAAGGAACCTGTAAATCAAATACAAAATCCTGAACATTGTGAAGTGATAATTCAATACTTTGGGTTTTCCTTGCTACTTCCTTTGGAAAGGCAATGTCGTAGCTATTGTATTGAGAATAAAAACTATAAACCATTGATAAAAAGAAAACAAAAAGGAGCACCTGATAAATGCTCCTATATTTTCCACGCCAATCTTTCCAAAAATTTAAATTATTCATTATTTTCTTATTCAATTACTTTTGGCACTCTGAAATATTCAGCATCCTTTTTGGGAGCATTTTTCAAACCATCTTTACGAGAAAGGTGCTCTTTAACTTTATCCTCTCTTAACTGATTTGATTCAAAAGTCATGGACTGCAAAGGCTCAACATTATCTGTATTCAACTCTTGCAATTTTTCTACAAAAGAAAGCATATTATTTAAGTCTTTTAGCATTCTTTCCTCTGATTTTTCATCAAATTCTAATCGGGCTAAATGTGCGATTTTTTTTAATGTTTCTTTATTTATGCTCATACTCTTGTAGCGTATTTAATTCACTTGAAATTATGTCATAAACCTTTTCTTTTAACGAGGGAATATCCTCCATATTGAGTCCTTCTGTAGCGATAGGTTTATGATAAATCATTCTCATTTTCCGTCTTGTAATCAACGGAATCTTTTCATCCGGTAAAATTATCCAATTATCCGGAAGGCTCACAGGCACAAGCGGAATTTGTTTTGTGATAGCAGCTCTGAATGCTCCATCTTTGAATCTACTCATTTCAGGAATTCTTTTTGACATTATTCCCCCTTCCGGAAACATTGCTAATGATCTATCATTTCCCATTTTATCAAGTGCATTTTGTAATGCTTTGTAAGAATTAGTTGGGCTTGATCTGTTTACAGTTACATGCAATTTGCGAAACATATATCCAAATAAGGGAATTTTAGCAAGATCGCTTTTTCCTACATAAACTACAGAATGAGGGGCAAAGCCAAAACTAACAATATCTAAAAGTGAAAAATGATTAGCACAATAAACATATTGTTTATCGATTTCTAGATTATCAATTCCCTCAATTTGTGTTTTAATTCCTACAAGAAATAAAGCTACATTAGCCCATAGCTTATTGAGATAATAACAGTGTTTATGCCATGATTTATTGGCGATAATGATAAGAAAAAAAGGATATAATAGCAGAAATAAGCCAATGAAAACAATTGCGCACCAAACTGTGTATATCTGCTTGTAAAAATGTTGCATACTTTAAAGCCTAAAAATAACAAATGACAAGAACACTAAAAAATAAGGAAATTTCCATAGGCTGGGATGTTGGAGGTTGGAGTGGTAAAAATCATGGTCTTTGTATTTTGGAATCTGTTGACAGCGAAATTAAACTTTTAATGGCAACAAAATTAAGTATCTTCAAAATAAAAGAAACAATTGAAGGAATTTTAGATGAATATCAACACACTCACATCATAACTCTGGGTATAGATGCTCCTTTGCAATTTCCTGAATTGTTCAAAGAAATCATAAACCAAAACCCTGTCAATATTTTCAATAGGCTCCAAAATAATCAAAAAGAAAATCCTATTGCTTGGCGTACTACTGATTTATACATCAAAAATCATTTTGGTAAAACACCTTTAAGTGCCTCTTTTAGTTTTTTGACTAGCAATGCAACTGTGGCTACTACTTTGATAGGAGAATTGAAAGCAAAATTTAGCAAGCTTTCAGTATTACCATTTGATCAAGAGAAAAGTATTAGAGCAATAGAAGTCTATCCGGGATTATTGAAAAGCAGTATTCTAAAGAAGAGTTCTATTTTCAATAAATATCAAAAAATAATTGAAAACATTAAGTTTACTGAGATTCAAGGTTTTGAATATTACTTTCAGGAAGCAAAAGAAAAAACTGACATTGCGGATGCTGTAATTTGTGCAATTTATGGCTTAGGATTTAGTAGGACACTAGAATCGGTTCCAAACATCAAGAAAAAAATACCAAATAACCTTTTAGAATCTGCTAAAAAAGAAGGCTGGATATATCACCCAGATATACTTTGATTCATTTTTACAGCTAGTTTTTTAGTTTTATTATTGAATCGGATAAAAAGAATTACAGCTGTAACACTTAGTCCAATTAAAAGACCATACCAAACTCCTTTTTCTTCAAAGCCCAAAGTAAAGGCTAATAAATACCCAGAAGGCAGCCCAATTACCCAATAAGCCATAAAAGTAACTAAAGTTGGAAGTTTTACATCTCCCATGCCACGTAAAGCTCCTAATCCCACTACTTGAATTCCATCAGACAACTGAAAAAGTGCTGCAATAATTAATAAGGAGGAAGCAATGCCAATAACTTCTTGGTCTGAAGTATATAGCATCGGCAGATATTCATTTAAGACCATAAACAGCAAGCCTGTAAAGCTCATAAAGATGATGGCCATTAGAAAACATGTAAAGGCCGCAATCCGCATGGTTGGAATATCTCTTTGTCCTAATTGATTTCCCACTCTGACAGTGGCAGCAGCTGAAATTCCTGTTGCCATCATATAACTTATAGATGCTAAATTCATGGCTACCTGATGAGAAGCTAAAGGAACAGCTCCCATCCAGCCAATCATAATAGCTGCAGAGGCAAAAGCTCCTACTTCAAAAATATATTGAAAGCCTGTGGGCACTCCTAAATTAAGCAACTGTTTGAATGAAATAGAATTCCAAACGGTGACTTTAAAGTATGTCCAATAAACCTTGAATTTCTTATAATATCTCACAAAAATAATCATGACTATGGCCATTAAAACACGTGAGATAAGGGTTGCCCAGCCTGCACCTATCAATCCCATGGGTTCAAAACCAAGCTTACCAAAAATTAAGATATAATTGAGAATTATATTGATCACATTAGCACTCAAGGTGATATACATAGCCTGTTTAGTTAAAGATAATCCTTCCGCAAATTGCTTAGCGGTTTGAAAAATCATAAAAGGCAATAAAGAAAATCCAATGATAGCCAGATAAGGTTTGGCTAAAACCACCACTTCTTTAGGCTGATTTAAAACATCTAAAATAAATCCACCAAATAATAATATAGCAAAGAGAAGAAGTCCGAAAAATAAGTTAATGACAAAGCTATGTTTAAAGAAACGCATGGAAGCACGGTGATTGCCTTCCCCATCTGATTGAGCAACCAATGGAGTCAATCCAAAAGAAATTCCTATACCGAACATCATCGTAACGCTAAAAACAGCATTAGCCACTGAAACAGCTGCTAATTCTTCAGTTCCTACTCTACCTACCATTACAGAATCTGCTGCACCCACCAATACATGTCCCAATTGACTCAAGACTACTGGGTATGCGAGTAAGTAATTGCGCTTAAAATGTTCTTTAAAATCCTGAGCTTTCATCTGTAAATTATTTTTTCTTGATTATCGCAGGTCATACCATAGTACACATTCTATTCAACCAACAATCGAATTTTCATGCAAAATAATCTTGCTCGGTTGACATTCTTTTTTGGTTTATAAATGATTCATACAAATTCAAATTGCAAAACTAGCAATATTATATAAGTAATAGAGAAAGAATAGTAATTAGAATAATTCTTAAAATTTAAATACATTTGTAAAAGCACAACAAGTCTTAAGGTTAGAATTTGTAATCAGGCATAGTTAGATTATAAATCAAAAAATATTATTATCTTTATCTTATAATAAATTGTAATAATTCAACCATTATGAATACTGCAAAAAAACTTTTTCAATTATTGTTACTAGGATTTTTTCTTTTAGTATTCTTTCACTTTGATTCAAATGGGCAGAGCGTTAAGAAATATAATAAGTATATAGAAAAAGCAGAAAAGAAGTTTGAGCAGGGTAAGTATGATAAAGCATTAAAATTCATAAATAAACTTGAAAGCAAAAGTGCTAATAAATTTGGTGCTGAAAATCAATTTATAGCAGTAGCCAAACTTAAGGAAGCAAAATATAATTGGGCACGAGGTCAGTTTAAAAATTATTATGACTTAAATATTCAAGCCATTTCGATAAGTGAGAAAGTTAATGGAGAAAATTCCATAAGTCACGGCATCAACTTAACAGATGCCGCTCAAAACATGGTGAATTATGGCAACTATGTTAAAGCTTATCAATATTTAGAGAAAGCGATCAAAATTTTTGAGAATTCTTCCATTGATGATGAGTTCTACATGAGTGAATTAAAACTCAAAAAAGCAGAGATATTAATTGCCATTGGTGATTATAACAGTGCTTTAAAATTAATTAATCAGGAAGAGGCTTTTTATTTACAAAGGACCTTAAACAAGGACAAAAATCTCAAAAACGATCAACTTGAAAAGAGATATGAAGACGCTGCAAGATTAATAACCTTAAAAAGCAATGCATTAAGACATAAAGGAGAGATAAGAAGAGCTGATTCAGCTTTTTCAACCGGTGAAAATTGGATTAAAGATAAACTGAAAAGAAAAAATAAATATTTTGTAGAACATCTCTACCATTTTGCGGAATTTTTAGAAGAGAATGGTACCCGAGATTTACCATACAGTTATTATACTGATGCCTATATTTATTCTATATCTGCTAATGGCACCAATCATCCAGCAACACTAAAATATCTAGAAAAACTGGTCCTCAATACCATAAAGGAAAATAATATAAATAGAGCGCTAGCATTTTATAAAGACTTAGAAAAAATATTGAAGACTGATTTTGATAAAAGTAGTTCTCATTTTGTCAAGCTTGCTAATATATCTTTCGAATCTAATCTAAAAAAAGGCGATATTGATAAGGTTGAAAATGCAGCAGCTAAATTATCTCAAGACAAAAACCTATTACCTGCAGACCATCCTATCAGAATAGATTTATTACAAACCTTAGTGAAAGTTGCTTCTGCTAAAAATCAATATCAAAATGCTGAAAATTATCTCAATGAGATCGTAAAAATAAAATCACAATTATATGGTGATACCAGCATTACTACAGCTTATAGCCGACTAGAATTAGCACATCATTGGGTAGATTACACTGACAAATTTGAAGAAGCTGTTAAGATTTATGATAAAGAATATTTTGGAAAAATAAAGAAACAGATCACTTCTAACCATTATAAATATGTAAAACTTTTAAACCATTTGGCTACCACATACCAAATAGACGATGAATATAAAAAAGCTTCTAAACTTTTAGATGAAGCACTACTTGTCACTAGAGTAAAATACGATAATCAGGATATAGATTTCGGAAAAGAGCTTAACATGATAGCCGACCTACAAATAAAAATTGGGGAATATGAGAAAGCGGCAGTCAATATAAACGAGTCACTCAGAATTCTAGAAAATTTTGATAGTGACTTCAATGTAGTCTATTACATAATGGCATTAGAGACCTATGCAAAATTAATGTCAATCAAAGGTTTTTTTGATGAGGCAGAAGAAGCCTTGGAGTTATCTCAAAAATTATATGCTAATACAATTCCTAGCCCTGAATATAATCCATTGATTGCTTCTCAAGAAATGGCCTCTGTCTATATGAAAGTAGGGAAATATGGAGAAACAGAGCAAATTCTTACTAAAGCTTTAAAAAGGAATGTAGAGCTTTATGGCAACGATAGCAGAAACCTTATACTTCCAATGGTAGATTTTGGCAAGCTTCATCTCATAAAAGGAGATTATACTAAAACTGAAGAACTTGGAAGAAGGGCATTGGAAATATCTGAGAACGTATTTGGTAAAAAATCGACAAAAAATGCCCCCGCGATTTTACTATTGGGAGAGCTTTATGAGACAATAGGTGATTACGACAAATCTGAAGAATTTTACAAAAGAGCCATTAGCATCTTAGAAAATCAATTTGGAAGAGACCATGTAGATGTCGCAACTTCTATTTCCAAATTAGCTATTGTAATGTTTTATAAAGGAAATGAAGACCCTAAAGAGATTCAAGAATTATTATTTGAAGCGAAAGAAATTATAGGCAAAAGATTCTCTGTAAAAAGTCCACTTTATGCAGATTTGCTTAAAGACATGGCTAGATTCTTCATTTCAGAAAATAAACTAGAAGATGCATTGAGCTTTTTAGACCAATCCGAAACCATATGGAAAGAAAAAGCTGGTAGAAGAAATAATATAAAAGCAGCCGACATTCATATCCTGAGAGGAGATATTTTTTATAAGCAGAGGAAATGGAATGATGCTGAAAGTGAATATAAAGATAGCCAAAAACTCAATGAAAAGTTCTTTAATAATCAACACCCTGAATATGTGAAGGCTACCTCACGCATGAGTAAAGTTTATTACATGGATGGGAATCAAAGAAAAGCCAAGAGTTACATTGAAGAAGTGATGAATAATTATAATCGCTTCATTAAAGATTATTTCCCAGCCTTGAGTGAACGTGAAAAAACTAAATATTGGAATACCATCAAAAATGATTACGATTATTTCAATACGATGGCTTTAAGCATGCATGATCGATATCCTGAAATGATTGAAACTGTTTATAATAATGCCCTTAAAACAAAAGGACTATTATTAAGCAGTTCGATTAAAATGCGTGAGAGAATTTTAAATAGTAATGATTCCACCTTAAAGTCACAATATTTCAATTGGTTAGACAAAAAAGAATTGCTTTCCAATGCGATTTCTATGAGTCAGGAACAACTTGAGAGTGAAAATATAAATTTGGCTCAATTAGCAAGGGAAGTTGAATTAATAGAAAAATCATTAAGTCAACAATCTGAATTATTTAGTGAAGGCATCATTCAAAAAGAATATAACTGGGAACAAATTAAAGAAACACTTCAGCCTAATGAAGTAGCCATAGAAATGGTGAGATTCAGATATTTCGATCATTATATTACTGATTCAGTAGTGTATTTAATGTTAATCCTAAAGAATGAAAAGAAAAGCAAACCAGAGTTTGTGGTGATGGAAAATGGTAATGATATGGAATCTAAATTTTTCAATAATTATCGTAATGCCATTAAATACAGAGTAACGGACAATTTTTCATATAAAAACTTTTGGCAACCAATTGAACAAGCCATAGGATTGAATAAAACCATTTACTTATCACCGGATGGAGTCTACAATCAAATAAACTTAGAGGCAATTCCGATAGGGAATCAACAATATCTGTTAGATAAAACCAATATAGTGCTTGTAAGTAACACTAAAGACCTATACTTAAGAAAAGAAAATGTGGATATCCCACAAGAAGAAAAAACAGCCTTACTATTTGGAGATCCTAAATTCTATTTAGCCTCACGTCAGGATTACATTAGCGAATTTAGATCAGGTGCCACACAAATAAGTGACTTACCGGGCACACAAAAGGAAATTAATGAATTAACTAAATTATTTAGTCAGTATGGCTGGACAACTTCAAAATATATGGATAATGAGGCCGCAGAAGAAACAGTGAAACAAATAAAAAGTCCGAAAGTTTTTCATATTGCTACACATGGATTTTTTACTGAAAAAGAAGATAGGACTACAGGCAATAGCTTCGAGAAAAATGAAATGAGTGATAATCCATTATTAAATACGGGTTTGATGCTTAAAGGAGCAGGAGATGTATTGGCTAAAACTCGTTTTAACTATAATATTGAACCAGGAATCTTGACAGCCTATGAAGCTATGAATCTTAATTTAGATAAAACCGATTTAGTAGTTTTATCCGCATGTGAAACAGGTTTAGGAGAAGTTCATGGAGGAGAAGGAGTATTTGGTTTGCAAAGATCTTTCCTAGTAGCGGGTGCAAAAACTTTAGTAATGAGTTTATTTAAAGTTTCTGATGAAGCTACAGAGAAATTAATGGTGTCATTTTATGAAAAATGGCTCGAGACAGGGGATAAAAGACAAGCCTTTATTGATGCCAAAAAAGAAATCCGAAATGAATATAAAGACCCAATCTACTGGGGAGCTTTTGTTATGATAGGGATTTAAGTATTGAAGTGTGTTGGTGTTGATGTTTTTATGTTTTGATGTAAGTCTGTACCGTAGGTAAGGCCGGAAATAGCTTTAAATATGGGTTATTTGCGCCTCTAGCACTTCATGATCAAATAATTCAACATCTGAATCAAGATTAGCCGAAAACATGACCATACCGGGGGTATAATTATTACCCAAACCGGTGGCCTGCACTTGCCCTGCATGAGAGCCGTTAGCAATCGCTAGGTTTACAGAAGAGGGCATATCCATGGCCTTTAATTGTGATAAAAAGGAGCTGACATTGGCATTATTATCCAGTATCATTTCATTGGCCGCTTGAGAATTCAGTACCTGACCGGATTCAAACATAGGCGTAATAAATTCTCCCACAATAATGCCGCCTACTAATTGTGGAGGAAATATATACAGATTGTATAATTGGCTAAATAAAGCCCTTAAAGAGGCCGGCACATTGGCGCCCCCGTGTGGAGAATCCATGGAAATATACATACGGGTATTATGCGCTTTGTTTCGACTCTCCATATCGGACAGTGTATATTTGGCAATAAGGCCTCCCATGCTCAAGCCCATCACCACCAAATCATTTTGCACCGATGGCATGGCATTGATTTCATCTATTAGCTCCTCTAAAAGAGCCGCATTCCTCCTCAACGGTACTTTAGTGGAGGCAAAGTTGAGGGTGATGATGTCGAAGCCTTGTAGTCTTAAATCGAATAGTAAATTTGATTGATTTGCATTAGCAAAAATTTGGTCATGTCCACTTTCCTCAAAAGGATCAAAGCTTTCGATAATAATTATAGGATTTGTAATATTATTACAATTATTTCCATTTCCTGGCTCTACTCTATAATCACCTGTGATCTGAAATCCCTCTATAGCGGTGATAATTGGAATAACATTGCATTGTGAATAACTTTGGAATGATATAAATAGACTGATTACAATTGTTGATATAATGAGTTGTTTCATGGTTGAAATAGTTTAGTTAATATTTAGTTTAGTTAATATTTTAAATCAAATCTTCCTTCGGTAATTTCAATTAAATCCCCATCTTCTTCCTTGAAAGTCATGTTAAATGTTCCTGCAATTATATTTTGTTTAATTACCTCCTCTACAAGTTCTAGATTTCCACTAATCAATTCTCTTGTGATTATATCTTCATACTTAAAAGAGATTCGATCCACATCTCCTAGACTATTAGTTGTAGACTTAGTTAAGTCTCCACTAAATTCTTCAATTTTTTGAATAATGATAGTTAGTCTATAATTCAGATCTATATTTGAAGCATTCAAATAAAAATTATTACCAGAATTAATATAACCATCCAAAGCTTTTGCCCCTAAAAAACCCTGCACCGGCAAAAAGGCTTTACCATTTACCAAACAACCGAAGGTATTCTCTCCTGTGGCCGTTATCGGGGGTAGTTTGGCTAGTTCTTCTTGAGGGTCAAGTGTATATTCCTCTTTATCAAAAAGCTGGCAAGATTGGCATGAGAACAATAAGAGGAGGAGAAAATAATGAGGAAATTTTTTCATTGAGATTTTGGTTTACTGTTTGTTTAAATGAATTTAATTAAAAAATAGTTTTATTACAAGTGTTTGAATATTAATTGATTGTGAAATATCATTGGTTTTTCTTAGTTGCAAGCACGCGTTTTGCTGCGCAACGCGCGCTAAGGGGGGGCAGACCGAATAGCTTTATAGAATGGATGGAATAGAAAATAGAAGTGGGAAATATGGCAATTCGATGATTCTTAAAAGACCTGACAGGTTTTGAAAACCTGTCAGGTCTCATTGATCCCAGTGAGATTTATTTCTTATTCTCTTTTTTCCAATCTCTTATGAAATTAGACCAGGTCATCGGATTTAAGAAATTATTGGGTGGGACTATGCCTGTCATTTCATAAAGTCGTGCATATCTCCATTGATCATAATATGGACTATTTTGCTCGTATTGTTTATCCAATAAACTGTTTAAATCCCTTTTAAAATCATCTAATTGCCTTTTCTGAATATCAGTTAACTCTTTCTCCACAATTGTTTTGGTAAAATAGTCTGCATCTGGCAAAGGGTACACAATCACCTCATCTAAAAGCACATTCTCTTGAACCATTAACTCTATCAAAGAATAAGTTTTACCTTCTAACAGCTTGGGAATAATAAAAGTAGAAGTTTGGTAACCTACACTTCTAAACCTAATTGTATCCCCGGGATAAGCTAAAAACGAGAAATAACCTGAATTATCCGCAACCGTACCTCTTTTTCCATCTCCAATTAAGACAGTAGTAAATGGGACTGGTTCCATATTTTCCGCATCCAAAATTACACCCGTAATATTGATAGGGTCATTTTCTTGTGCAACAGCTGAAAAGCTGAATAAAAAAATGGAGGCGAATAAAATCAGATAATTTCTCATAATATTTATTTTTGATTCTGAATTAATTAAACAATAGTTCATCATTTGATTCTTACTGTCAATTAATTATTACAATCTCTCAAGTATTTGCCTATTAGGCTCTAATTAATGATCCCAATTGTATTTATCTAAAGTTTCCAAACAAGCATTTAATAATTGAACGGAATCCAGTATATCTTGTTTGTGTGCCATTTCAATTACTTGATGTAGATTTCGTGTCGGAATAGAGATGGCTCCAGCAATCGCACCATTTTTACCCATTCTTTGTAATCCAGCTGTATCGGTTCCGCCTGCTGTTAATATTTCAGGCTGCCATTTAATTGAATTTCTATCTGCTGTTTGCTTCATGAATTCCACCATTCTATAATCGCAAATCGTCATAGCATCTAATACTTTGATGGCTGTTCCAGCTCCTAAAGAAGTTACTTTTTCGTGCTCCTGAGCTCCCGGTAAATCAAATGCAATAGTAGTATCCAAAGCAATTCCAAAATCAGGATTGATTTTATGAGAAGCTACATTAGCACCTCTAAGTCCTACCTCCTCCTGCACAGTGAACACAGCATAAACGTCATAAGGATGATCTCTTAAAGTCTTTAAGGCTTCTATTAAAACAAAGACAGAAACTCGGTTATCAATTGATTTGCAGTTTACGCAATCACCCATTTCAATCAAGCCTCTTTCTCGGGTAACCGCATCTCCTACTGAAACGATTTTTTCAACCCCTTCTTTATTCATCCCTAAATCAATAAAGTAGTCTTCGGTTTTGGCTACCTTACTTTTTTCCTCTGTTGACATCACATGAATAGGTTTTGTACCCATTACACCTATCACATCCTTTTTTCCGTGCACAATTACTCGCTGGGCAGTTAGTGTTTTAGGATCAAAACCACCTAAAGTTGCAAACCTCAAGAAGCCCTTATCATCAATATGAGTAACCATAAAGCCTATTTCATCCATATGGGCAGCTACCATTACCTTTTTGCCTTCCGGATTACTCTTAGCTCTCTTAATAGCATGTACATTCCCAAGGTTATCTACTTCTACCTCATCCACCAAAGGCTTTACCTCGTTAATTACTAAATCTCTAATCCTCTTTTCATGCCCTGGAGCACCTGGAGTTTCACAAATTTTTGAAAGCAGTTCTATATTAAAGTTTTTCATTTTAGCTTATTTAATTTTTCCAAAATTAATTGAATTCGGTAGTTATCAATAATTGTGAGGGAAAAGAATTGTTTGGATTACTATAAATAGTTGAACCAACTTAACAGATACAACCACCCCGTCCGCTAGCTAACGGACACCCCTCCTTTTTTAAGGATGGGAGTTGCTTCGAGCAAATTGTTGGACTAAAACTCTAAAATTGTGCCTTTCACCTATTCTTTAAGGTTAAGTATCTTTTTTGCGAGTAGTTAATGTTTAGCACGCTGTACTGCTCCCCTGTTTTAGGGGAGCTGTCCGAAGGACTGAGGGGTAAAATTAGTATGAGAAGAGCCTCCGCTAGCAAGTGGATAAGGCGTAACTTTTGCCTTACCGAAAAGCCTTTTGTTTTCCTTTGCCTCTTTTGTGGTTAAAATTAATGATGTAAGGGTACAAAAAAAGCCGATTGGCGACCAATCAGCTTTACATTCAGAATCTATAAATTTAAATTATACTCTTCTGACACCAATGGCATTTAAGCCTTTTTTACCATCTGTAGTTTCGAAAGTAACTTTATCGTTTTTCTCGATATCGTCTTCTAAACCACTTACGTGAACGAAGATTTCGTTCTCTGTTTCGTCTTCAATGATAAATCCAAATCCCTTGTCTTCATTGAAGAACTTTACTGTTCCAGTACTCATAAAATAAATTGTTATTAATTATAAATTTGAGGCAATATACGTTTTTTGATTAATTCTGTTACTATTGTTGGAAATTATTTTTTTATTAAGCTATTCTTACATTGTTAAATTTCATATGGAAACGAAACCTGTCAGGTTTCTAGAATTTATAGAGTATAAAATGATCGTATTTTGCATCAATAATATCAAGTGTAAACCTGACAGGTTTTTGGTAAAGGTACATACATAACAAAATAGGACTATTATGAAAACTCTAATACTACTCCGCCATGCCAAATCAAGTTGGAATTTTCCACACTTAAATGATTATGATCGTCCTTTGAATGATAGAGGAAAAAGAGATGCTCCTAAAATGGCCCAGTGGCTTTCTTCACAAGCTATCAATGCAGATTTAATTATCAGTAGCGGTGCTGTAAGGGCGAAAAACACTGCAATAGCTTTTCAGGCTGTGTTGAATGCACCATTGAAAATTGATGATAATCTTTATCATGCGAGCAGATCAAAATTATTGAATTTAATAAAGCTGACTGATAATGATATAAATGGTCTGATCTTAGTCAGCCATAATCCAGGCTTAAATGATTTAGCTGATTATTTGCTTTCTGGTTTTTCGGATAATATTCCTACTACCGGAATTGTAAGTTTGAAATTGGATACACAAAAATGGAGTGAAGCTTCTCCTGAGAATGCCTCACTCCATTTTTTTCAGTATCCTAAAAATCTATAATTCCTTCGCTGGCACACGCGTTTCGCATGTGCCCTCATTCAAAAGTTGCTTAACTAAATTACTTCACTTCAAATCCTTGCTTATGCTCTTCTTTGCCTAAACTAATTTTCAACTCATACTTTCCCTTGGAAATAAAATCATCTCCTATTTTACAATTCCAATCAACCCTTTGATAGCCTTTGGATAATTCCTCTTCCCAGGAAGTTAAACTTTCACCTTCTTCATTCAACACTTCAATCTTTACTTTTGCTTTTTTATCGGCATGATAAAAAAGCGCTATTTCCATTTTAGGTAAGTAGGCTTTTGAATAAGGGTGCGATTTTTCTCCCCAGTTTTTGCTGAACCGGATATCGTCTACATCAAAAGTCACTAACTTATTCTCTTGATTTTGAGAAATTTTATGCAATGGCTTCACATCCGTAACATAAATGCTTCTGCCATGAGTACCTACAATTAAATCCAAATCCCTTGGGTGTACTATCAAATCGTAAGTTGCCACATTCGGAATAGCTCCCATGTGTTGCCAGTTTTCTCCATCATTGAAGCTGGTATACAATCCATGATCCGTTCCGATATAAAGCAAGCCAGCCACTTTAGGATCTTCATAAATCACATTTACAGATTCTTGTGGTAAATCACCACTAATTGATGTCCAATTTTTACCAAAATCAGTGCTTTTATAGACGTAATTATCAAAATTATCATTTCTATAGCCTGTCATCGAAAGGTAAACCGTGGCTTCATCATGCTCAGAAGGATGAATACTGCTCACCCATAAATCTGCCGGAAGGTTGTTATTGATTTTTTGAATGCTCTGCCCTTCTTTCATTAACCATACATTGCCATCATCAGTACCTACATAAACAGTTCCGAACTTCAATGGTGATTCAGCAATTTCGGTAATGGTAGCAAAAGGAACATTTCCTTCTTTAGCACCATTGGTTAAATCGCCAGTTAAGGCTGTCCAGTTATCGCCTTGATTTAAGCTTCGATAAACTTTCTGAGCACCAATGTAAATGATATCAGGATTATGCTGACTCATGACTACAGGTGTTCTCCAGTTGAACCTCAATCTATCCTCTCCAATATTATGTTTAGGCGTGATATATTGCCTTTTACCGCTTTCTCTATTTATTCGGAAATAATTCCCAAATTGATAACCTACATACACAATATCTGAATTTCTAGGATCAGCACTTACAAACATACCATCACCACCAAAAATGCTTTCCCATCTTCCTCTTACATTAGGCACGGTACGAGAACTTCCCACCATGGTACCGTTATCCTGCAATCCGCCATAGATATTGTAAGGCTCTTCCATATCGACATTTACAGTGTAAAATTGTCCGACAGACATGCTATTTTTATGATCCCAGGTAGCGCCACCATCATAAGTGATATAAAGTCCACCATCATTACCCAACATAATATGCTCTTCATCTTCTGGATTAATCCACATAGCATGATGATCTACATGCACATCGCCTATTGAATCTGTTCTGTTAAAGGTTTTACCACCATCTCGGGAAACCACGATCGGAACCCCCATCACATAAATGATATCAGGATTTTGAGTGGCTACTCTTATCTCCCCGAAATAATAACCATAAGTGTAATAAACTCCAGATAGATCATAATCATGAGTTTTTTGCCAAGTGGCTCCTCTATCAGTTGATTTGTAAACTACCGAACCTTTCACATCTGTTTCGAATAATGCCTGATTAGCATCGCCCAAATAATCACTTAAGGCTTTTGGCTTATATGCTCCAGATTCAATGTCTTTTTTAACATTTACGGCATTATATCTCTCAGGAAAATTATTATCCTTCAAATATTGATCTAAATCCTCATCACTAAATTTCAAAAAATCCTTGACTGAAATTTCTAAGAAATCAGCCTGAGTTAAACCTTCTCCCTCCTCTTTTTCTTTTTTAGTTTCCTTTTGATAATCTATCAAGGCATATATAATATCAGGATTTGACTGAGAAATATCCAAGCCAATTCTTCCGGTAAATTCATCATCTTCCATTCCATTCATGGATAGATTCCAGTTCTCACCACCATCTGTTGACATATAAATCCCAGAACCTTCTCCATTACCTACAAAATCCCATGCATATCTTTTGCGTTCCCACATGCTAGCCCACAATAAATCAGGATTTTCTGGGTGGATAATTAAATCTATAGCTCCGGTTTTATCATCTACATACAAGGTTTTGTTCCAAGTTTCACCACCATTAGTAGTTTTGTAAACTCCTCTTTCTTCATTATCAGAATATAAGCCTCCCATTGAAGCTACCCAAACGGTATTTGGGTCTTCAGGATGAACCACTATTCTTCCAATATGCTGACTACCTGGCAAGCCAATGTGTTCCCAGCTTTGTCCTTTATCAATTGATTTATAAATACCAGAACCGGCATAACTACTTCTGCTGGAATTATTTTCTCCTGTTCCTACATATAGAATATTTTCGTCACTAGGAGCTAAAGCAATATCTCCTAAAGTAAGCGCACCCACATTATCAAAAATAGGCTCGAAGCTGATTCCATTATTTTTTGTATGGAACAGACCACCTGAAGCATAGGCAATATAGAATTCTTTGATATTATTTTGATTGACTGCAATATCGACTATGCGTGCACCTTGAATAACAGGTCCGACATTTCTAGCGGGGTAATTCTTCAAAACCGAAGATTCTGCTAGTTTTTTTCTATTTTCAATTCCTTCCAAGATTGATTTCGCATCAGTAGGTTCAACCTGGCTTAGCAAGAAAAAAGGTGAAATTATAATTAAAGAAAATGCTAATAATATTCGTGTCATAGCTATAAGAATTTTGTGTATGACGAATATCGAGAATATATTGGTATTATTTCATTTAAACTTTATGATCGGAAAAAATCGTGGATAGTTTGAAAATCAATTTGATTTTTTAAAATAAACTTTTACTTGTGGTTTGTTATAATCATCATTTTGCTTTTCATACCACAAGGTATTATTGGCAATATTAAATGTAATAAAGGGTTCTTCTTGCTCTTTCTGATCAAAAAATTCTACCTGAGTTAGTGAACTATTCGTCTTCCAAAAACCCACATTCTGATCGCCTTTATCACTTCCATTATAAAATCTACCATTATCGGCTAACAATATCCACCTATTTGGAAAAGCATATTTATCAGTATTATCATAACCATTAATAGTCATTTTATCAATTATCCATTTTCCTATCAAGGCATTTTCTTCTGCAATTTCTACCTTAGGTAATTCCTTTTTTCTGTTCAAAGTGATATTGAAATGATTATGTTTATCTGTAAGGTAAACCAATTCATCCGAAGCTTTTACCTTCCATGTCTTAATATCATCAAAAGGACTTCCATGCATCATAATTAACTCATTTTTATCAGGATGCATCATCCATGCCTTTTCGCTCACAGAATCTAATAAACCTACTTGATAAGTCCCCTCTTCCTTAAAAACCAGATAGCGTGTATTTTGATCTAGGTAACTATTAATCATTTCATGACCATTTGCCTTCACAGATGCTACATACCAATTCCCCATTAGCATCTCAGGGGGTGTAGTGTATTTACATGCTGATAAGCACATAAAAATAAGAAATATCAAAAATTGATAACTTGAACGCATTTTTTATATTTTAATAATTATTACAAATTAATGAATAAAAAGTTTCCATTCAATAAGGATTTGAAAATCAATCTTTTTAAAACCTCACCATCATCTGTACTTTTACCTCTGATTTTGTATCCCCTTCAATTTCCTCATTGCCTGTCCCGACTGTGAATCGATCTATGTATTTGAACTGAGCGTATCTCGCCCAGATTTGGAGCTTTTTTGAGAATTTATACTGTAATAATGCATAAGAACGGCTTCCTGTATATTGATATGCTGGAATTGAAAAGGCATATAGCACATCTTTCTCATAAACATACTGCCTGTTTTCGAAATTGTCCGTGTCAAAAATGGAATAGCGCGTACTCAACCTGAATCTCCCAAAATCAAAATTGATATCTTGGATTAATGCCATGCCATTTGAATAATCACCATCAAATAAAAATTCACTGAACTGAGCTCTGGTTTTTAATGACACTATTCCTTTAGGGCGAACATCTAAGTTTAGAATATAATTTCTCTTTTCGGCATTGGCTAATCCGTAAAGATTCGGATTGCCTTCTAAATCTACATTTCTCTCTTTATTTTCTACTCTGGCCTGAGCATACAGTTTTATCTGCCTGCTAAAACTGTATGCTACTCTTCCTAGAAATTCATTACCTTTTGACGGACCGTCTGCTCTAAACCTCAACCAAGGGAAATTAAAGCGATCGTAATATCCCGAAAAAGTCAACTTTTTGAAAGGCTGGAATTTCATCCCCCAGTAAACTCCATTTTCATTAATGTTTCTGGTGCTTTCACCAAATGCTGTTCCATAGAATGTATGAAAATCCTTATCATAATTTCTGACAATAAAACTAGTCTGCAAACTTGGAGTAATGGAAGCAATAAACCCGCCAATTGCCCCTATCCCACCAGAACTACTTATGGCAGTTTCACCAAATAAATGGAAATTACGCCAATAATAATTGGCAAAAAGTCCGTAATTCTGATTTTGTGTTCCTCCAAATTCAAACTGATTATATTTATTGGGCTGGCGGAAAAAGGGTCTGTCATAAATAGTATGGATATAATTTAAGCCGATATTGAGATTCTCTCTTTTGGTATTAAATAATAAATTACCTCCAAAATTTTGTGCTTCAATAGCATTTTTCCCATCCAATTCCGATTTCGTTCTATGGAAACCTGTGAGTCTAATGGAAGTAAAAAACTCCTCCGCACTTTGAGCAGAATCTAATTCTACATTTCCATTGATGGGATTGTAGCTGTAGAAAGTCGTTAAATCTAAATAATCATTCAGCTCTAGTGTGGTCGCAACCCCTCTAAAAAAGTTGGTCTCCAAAACCGATGTATAAGGAAGAACACCCAAATTACTTCTTCTTGCTGTGGCTACTGTTTGACTGCCCTTCCCAATGGCAAAACCTGCTCCAAATAGTAAAGATTGCCCAAACTGCAATTGATAATCACCCAATACAATATTTTTCAGCCTTCCCTGATTTTCCAGTTGAGCATGGAATGACCAAAAATCCATTCCATACTGATCACGGGTTGGATCCCATTTAAACTGTTCGCCAGCATCTTTCTCTGTGGTGAATCCTATGCTAAAATCATCGGTATGCTTTACTCTAAAGCGAGCATAAATTCTGTAGGGGTCTCCCAAATACTGCCTTTCTCTTTCTTCTGAGGAAACATATCCTCGTTTCTGTTCCAGGATTCTATCCGAACGTATCATCAAATAATTATTCTCTTCATTTAAAATCCTTTGCAATAAGGGTCGATTATCAGCTTGCAAACCAGTTTCTCGAACAGAAACAAAAGGAAGGATTTCATAAATGGTTTTGAGGTCAAATTCTGGAATGGCCTGTAATTCATAAATACTCAACAAATCACTATTTTTAGCTCTATAATCTAAAAATTCATTGATTTGGATATTCGATAGCAATAGCAATGACTGCAAATCTTGTCGGTTGGCATTGTTAAGGTTAATAGGAGATTGGTAAAGTTGAAATAAAGCTTCATATATATCCTCATAATTCGTATTTTCATCCTGAACGGAAAAATTACTTTCAATAAAATCCTCCAAATCAAACTCTTGATCTTGAGCATTAGATATAGAAGCAATCAAAACACTCAAGAATATAATAAGGAAAATGAAAAGCACTTTTCTCATTTCTTTCTCAATTTATAATGCATTGAAAGACTATGAGAAAACCCCATTTCAGCATGATTGCTGAGCGCATAATCCCATTGAAGATTTAAATAATTAAAACCCAGACCATAAAAAGACTGAAAAGAACCACTATTTACGCCTGTCCGCAAATAAAATTTATCCAAAAAATTATACTCGGCACCTAACTTAACCATCGTTGCTTTCACAATATCTTTCTCTATTTCTGCATTCAGCATGAAATAAGTCCTTGGTCGATAGGAAAGACCAAGCTTCAACAAGGTTGGCACACTTTGCTCAGCTTCGATATTTAGGCTGGATTGAGTAATATTTAAGGCCTGTGCACCTATTACCAACTGAGGAGTTATAGAAGCTATTCCACCAAAATCAATGGAATAGCTTTGTTGAGTTCCAAAATCTTGCACTTGGTATTGAAGATAATTAAACCTTCCGCCTAGCTTTATTATGCCAATTTCTGTAGCATAACCGAGTGAAACTTTATGTTCGTTATAAATATCATCACCAAAACGAAATACACTTAAGGCGGCATATCCCAATGGTAATTTAGCAGTCAGACCTGCTGCCATAAAGTCCATGCCTGGGATACTAAATCTATTTTCATAAGTAGCTCCAAGCTCTAAACTTTCGGTTGAAGTTATTCCAGCAGTATTTTGAAATGAAGCCCAATAGCCATCCAAGGTGACGGAAGCATCACCCATTCCAATAACTCTGCTTGATATTGGAGCATATATTGATTGCGCGTGAATCTGGAATACAGTAAAGAATAGAATGGGGAGTATGAGGTTGAAAAATTTCATGCACTTAATTTAATTTATTAGCCCAAAGTGATTAAATTAGCTAAGAGCCATAAAAAAATGAAAGTGAAAAATTATAAAAAATATTGGATATGCGCAATTATAATGATCAGCTTTCATTATGAAATCACTGCTCAAACTGACTCTTTATTTTATGAATCGGGTGAATTAAAAGCTTATGGTAAATTAAAAAATGAGGTTAAGCATGGAGAATGGAATTTCTTCTATCCAAATGGAGAAGTAAACGCCACTGAAAATTATGATGAAGGAAAATTAGAGGGAAAAGTCCTCAATTATTACCCTAATGGTCAGATTTCATCGGAAGAAAACTGGGACAATGGCGAACTCCAAGGCAATTCTATTTATTATTATGAAAACGGTCAAATAGAAAAGCAAGGAGAATACTTAAATAGTAATTATCATGGCCATTGGGATTTCTTTTATGAAAATGGTCGACTCAGACAGATTGGCAATTATATGAAAGGAGTTCCAGATGGCCCTTGGCAGTTTTTTAATAAATCTGGACAAATTATTCAAACAGGGGATTATAAAGAAGGAAAAGAGGATGGTTTATGGCAATTTTTTGATGATAAAGGCAGAAAAACCTATGAGGGATATTATAGCGATGGAGAAAAAATAGGTAATTGGTATTACTTTAATAGATTTGGCAAAAAGAAAAAAGTAGATAGAAATGATATAGATTAAATACCTGACTTCACATTAATGAAAAATCCCCCTTCATTTAAGGCATTTATTGAATATTCTAACCTTAATACCGCATCATAATAAGTAACAATATCTAGTCCGGCACCATAACTGTAAATGTATCTATTAGATAAAATAGGATTGATGGTTGTTCGACTGTTTTCCGGTAAATTGTTTTGCACATAACCATGATCATAAAAAACTTTAAAATAGGCGGCTATTGGTACCTTTCTAAATTGCTTTAAAGGCATCATTCTTCCTAAATTGGCCTCAATTGAAAATAATCTCTTTTTCAGCTCTGTTTTATTCATAACATAATGCTGACCTTGAATCACATAGAGTTCATAGCCCTTTAATAAGTTGTTTGAGAACCCAAGACCTTGCATATTATTATAAGGTTGAAAACGAGGATAACTCGTATAACCTGTAAATGAAGATGCAATATTAAAATTATATTTTAAAGGTTTATAGTAAGCTATCAGAGCTTCAGCAGACCCTTGATCAATATCTTTAAATATACCTAACCCAATTTTAGATAGCCTTCCATCGATCAAAAAACCTTTTAAAGGATAATTATTCCGATCCCTAAAATCTCTTCTAAAAATATAAGTAAGACTTAAAAAATCTTGCTCCAAATCTCTATTTGGACCTAAATAATCTTCATTAAACTGTAATACTTCTTCAAGAATTGTGTTCCTTGAATAAGTTAAGCGCATGGTATGAGTGTTGTAATATGATTCTCTATAATTAAAAAATAAGTTACTGGTGAGCGAATTAGAAATTATTTGTCTTCCACTATCATCTCCAAAAATACTATCAGCATCAATAAACAATCGTTTATTGCCAACATTCGTGTAATCAATCTGATCTAGTTCGCTAAATGAAAAACTCATCCCCATTCCAAAGGTCTGATTTTTATTGAGGTATGGAATATTATAACCAAAATAAAAACGTCTTTTAAATCCAAACTGAGCCATTGCAGAAAGGCGTTCATTAAGTCCTCTCACATTAAACTGATCAAATTTAAAACCATATTCAAATCGATCGGTAGCGGCATCCTGATTGAATAGCCAATCGCTAAAGTTTCTATCTGCCAGTTTAAAAATTACACTTGGCCATATATACCATCTTTCTTCTACAAAGAATATAATTTTTATATTGTTTTTACTACCCTCAATAAACTCAAGTTCAGCTCTGACACTATTAAACAATCCTGTATTAAATATTTTATTTTCATCAAGTTTGATCAGGTCTTTTAGCTCCTTAAAAGGATAACTAACATTGGTTTGCAAATCAATTTCCCGGGTAATTATTCTTCTTTTTGTTTTTTTATTACCCCTAATTTCGATGCTTTCAAGAAAAAGAATCTGATTTTGAAGGCTATCTTTAGTTTTGTTTATAACTTCAAGTTTTCGCAAATCAGTTTCAACAGAGACTTGACTTTTTGCGTTATGAAGAAAAATAATAAATGCAAAAACAGAAAAAATACTAATCCTGAAAATCATTTTTCTGCTGATAATATAATTAGAGTCAATATTTAGGAGTTTATTTTTAATTTGTAAAATTTTTAAGTTTTAAAAAGAGCAGTTGGAGAACAATAAAAGACATAGCATCACAAAAATCATACGAAAAATTGCCATAGGACCAGTTTTATTATATCAGTATGGAATTTCGCCCTTATTTCCGTCTTCTTGCCGTTTTACCCCTACTTGCTCAGAATATACAAAACAAGCAATTTTAAAGCATGGTTTGATAAAAGGAACGAAATTATCAGCTAAACGAATATCAAAATGCCATCCATGGGGTGGATCGGGTTACGACCCAGTTCCCTAAATTCTTTTCTCAGCTTTCAATGACTGAAATATGAAATAAATACCAGCCAATACCAATGGAATACTAAGCCATTGTCCCATATTTAAAGCTAATCCTTCTTCAAATGCCACCTGATTTTCTTTTATAAATTCCAGTAAAAACCGTGATCCAAAACCACCAATCAGGAATATACCAAAAAGTCTACCATCTGCCAATCCACTTCGATTATTATTCCATAAATAAAATAACAAAACGAAAATCAATAAATGCGATATGGCTTCATATAATTGTGTTGCATGCCTAGGAACTCCATTCCCGTAAGTTGTGGCGTATATAAAACCCCCTTTTTGATTATACTCAAATTCAATATCTTTTGAAAACTCAACATGCTGACTAATATTCGATTCCTGTAATTTATTCAACAAATTGGTTTCAGTGAATTTTTTCACATCCTCTAATTTATTTTTCTCATTGTAAGAAACTATCAATTTAACAGGATATTCATAGCTACTCTCAAGAGTTCCTTCAATTAAATTAGAGGATTTTACTCTTTCCACCTCCACATCTTCTATTGCACTAGCCAAATAATTTAAACGTAATTCAACCTCTCTTCCGAAAACAACTCCATAAGCTTTATCGGTTGGCTCTCCAATAATTTCCGAATTCATGAAATTACCAATTCTAATCAAAACAGCTGTAATGGCTACTGCGATGACGATCCTATCTAGAATCCATAAATAGCTTATGTCTTTGTATTTTCGGGAAAATAAATAGAGTGCGATTAATATCCCAGCAGCTCCACCATGACTGGCTAAACCACCTTCCCAAACTTTAAGAATATCCAAGGGGTTACTCAAGTATCGAGCAGGCTCGTAGAATAAAACATGACCCAATCTTGCACCAACGATAGTGGCCACTACCATATAAAGTGTCAAAACTTCAACTTGCTTTTCATTTTTACCTTCTTTTTTGAAGATATAAAACATAAGCTGTTGAGAAATAATAAATCCTAAGGCAAAAAGTAATCCGTACCACCTTAATTCAGTAAATCCCAAATCCACGATATATGGTTTGGGCGACCATACTATATAGCTAAGCATATTTAATTTTTGTTTAGCACAAAATTAGGGTAAAAACAGAAATCTCAATGGTTTATTCTGCTTTTTCCAATTCTTCAAGTTCTTCTTTGAAGGAAGAAGACAAGATTGGGAATCTACACCAGGTTTTTGGATCCACATTATAATCATCTAAATGGAAGGAAACGGCTATTCTTTCCCTTTTCCATTGATTTCTAGACCAAAGTTTGAAAAATTTTTGAATAGATGGTTTTAAAATATTTTTATTCCCTTCCCAAGAAGTTTTTAATATTTTATATATTTCAACTGGAGCCAATCTCTCTCTAATAGCCAATTCTTCAATTTTCTGTAATAATGGATAAGGCATCAAATCAGTCTCATCAGATTGTCCATGATCCTCTGGTCTTAATTCCGCAGTAGGTTTTAGGCTATTGACATAACTTAAGCTTTTATACCCCAGGTTAATTTCTGCCCAATTAAGCCATTGAATAATAAAAGGTTTATCTATTGCTGCTATTGGGGCAATACTGCCACTAGTATCTCCATCCATAGTTGTATAACCAACGCTGCCTTCACTCCTATTTGAGGTCGTTAAAAGCAAGGCGTTTTTAATATTGGCTAATATCCAAATAATTGGAGAGCGCGCTCTGGCTTGAATATTTTGCAGGGCAATATCATCCTGCTCCCAGTTTAATTTGCGTCCAATATTATCGGATATTTTTTGAGTGTAACCATTTACTTCATCATCTATATTCCAATGATAAAAAATGGCTCCAATTTCATTTGCTAGTTTTTTCGCTGATTCAAAAGTTGAATAACCTGAATTCTCCGTACTTTGATAAGCAGTGGTCAAAAGTCGATTTGCAATTACTTTTTGTACTTCTTGCTCATTCTTCAGTAGCTCGTACCACTCTGATTTATGAATTTTTTTAAGAAATAGCTCAAGTCCTAATTCCTCTACCCCTAATCTGATCATTTCAGCCACCAAAACAGCTGAGGTAGATGAATCAGCGCCCCCACTTAAAGAGAGCACAAAACCATTACTATGGCTTTTTCTTAAATAATCAAATAAAGCTAAACCTACTGCTTTCCTAAACTCTTGATTAGGATTTGGTTCAAATGGAGTAGCTATTTTAGCATGGTCTTTTTGAGTATCCCAAATTCCTAATTGATAATTCTTAAAGGATAGTAATTCATTTCTGAATTTAAGTTCACCATTTTTAGCAATCATTAATTCTCCATCATAAATCATTCTACCTGCCTCATTTCCAAGCAAATTAGCATAAATATAGGTGCAATTATACTTTTGAGAACTGCTTACTACTAATTCCTGCCTACTTATGGATTTATTAATGACAAAATGACTTGCAGATGGGTTTAAGATAAGATTTACACCTCTTTCATTTAATCTATTTGCAGGTCTATCCTCCCTCCAGGCATCTTCACAAATTTCAAAACCTATGGTATAATCTTCAAAATCAATAATGTAATCGCCTATTAAAATATCCTTCCCATTTAAATCTATCTTAGATTTTTTCCCCACTTCCCATTCTGTAAACCACCGTGGTTCATAATGAACACCATCTTTAGCTAAATTCTGCTTAGGTATTATATATTGAATTTTACCATCAGCACAATAGGCAACACAATTATACATTTTGCCTTCAAATTTAATGGGCAAGCCTGCTGTAAAAGCAAGTTTAGGCGCGAATGGTATTATCTTATCCGTTAAAGTTTTTAATGCTTTTGACCACATCCAATCACTTAAAAAGAGGTCTTCACAACCATAACCACAAATACTCAATTCAGGAAAACACAATAATTTAACATCTTGCTCTTGAGCATCATTTAAAGCTTCTAAAATATTGTGTGCATTTCCATCCCATTCCATCGGGATTTGATTAAGTGTTGCAGTTGCAATTTTCATAATAATGTTTTTAGGAAATAGTTTGTAAAGCGTTAGTCTAAATAAGATTTAATTTCCGGCATGCTTTAAAGGCTGCATTTTGTTCTGCTTTCTTTTTATTTAGGCCTGCACCATTTGCAATTTTTTCTCCATTTACAATAATAGCCGCTCTAAATTCTCTTTTAGCTCCTTCTTGTTTTTGATCCTCAATATCGAATCTTATTGATTTACTTTCTTTTTGTGACCACTCAATAAGAATACTTTTATAGTTAGTATTGTTTTCTATTATTTCATCTAAATCGAAATGAGGTATAATTAATTTATTGATGATAAACTTTTGACAATATTTATATCCTCTATCGATATAAACTGCCCCAATAAAAGCCTCCATCATATCCCCATAAATAGATTTGAAATGATAACGGCTTCTCGAGAAATCAGATTCAAGCATTTGGCTTATTCCAATTTTTTTAGCTAAAAGGCTTAAAGATTCACGATTTACCAATCTTGAACGAATTTCAGTAAGAAAGCCCTCATCTTTAAAGGGATATTTTTTAAAAAGATAATCTGCTACTACGGCACCTAGAATTGCATCTCCTAAATATTCAAGCCTTTCGTTTGAGGCTCTAAATCCATTTGGTAGTGTTTTCGCTACACTGGAATGTTGTGTAACTAATCGAAATAATTCTAAACGAAAAGGCTCGTAGCCTACAATAGATTTAACTGCAGCTACAAGCCTTTTGTCTTTTTGAGATAATTTTTTGAAGGAAGTGAAAAATCGCCTAATCAAAGTCGGAAATTAATCTAACTTTCTTAAAATAATCGAAGTATTATGCCCACCAAAACCGAAGGTGTTACTTAATACAGTTTTCACTTCTCTTCGTTGTGCTTTATTAAATGTGAAATTCAATTTAGGATCGAACTCCTCATCATCGGTGAAATGGTTAATCGTTGGAGGAACCATTTGTTTCTCAAGCGCAAAAATACAAGCTAAAGCCTCAATTGCACCAGCCGCACCTAATAAATGGCCGGTCATTGATTTAGTTGAACTTATATTAAGCTTGTAAGCGTGCTCTCCAAATACTTTTTTGATCGCCATAGATTCACTTAAATCACCCAATGGAGTTGATGTTCCATGTACATTGATGTAATCAACGTCAGTTGGATCAATTTCAGCATCCTCTATTGCATAATTCATCACATTAGTTGCTCCCAAGCCTTCAGGATGTGGCGCTGTCATATGATGAGCATCAGCAGACATACCTCCACCAATTACTTCAGCATAAATTTTAGCACCACGAGCAACGGCATGCTCATATTCTTCTAATATTAAAGCTGCTCCACCTTCCCCTAATACGAATCCATCTCTATCTTTATCAAACGGACGAGAGGCAGTGCTAGGATCATCATTTCTTTCAGACAAAGCTTTCATTGCATTAAATCCACCGATTCCAGATTCTGTTACAGAAGCTTCGGAACCACCAGAAATAAATATATCTGCTTTTCCTAAACGAATATAATTATAAGCATCGATTAGTGCATTTGTTGCGGAAGCGCAAGCTGAAACCGTTACAAAATTCGGTCCTCTGAATCCATATTTTATGGAAATCAGTCCTGCACAAATGTCAGAGATCATTTTAGGAATGAAAAATGGATTAAAGCGAGGGTTTCTATCGTTAGTAACGAAATTATCTACCTCTTCTTGAAAAGTTTTTATACCTCCAATTCCTGAGCCCCAAATTACCCCAGCCCTATCTAAATTAATTTTAGACAAATCAAGCTTAGAATCTTGGATAGCCTGCTCAGCGGTAATCATACCATACTGAGTAAAAGGATCCATTTTTCTAGCCTCTTTACGGTCGAGATAATCCTCTGCTTGGAAGTTTTTTACTTCACAAGCAAATTGCGTTTTAAATTTGGACGCATCAAATTTAGTAATGGGACCGGCTCCGCTTTTGCCCGCAGCTAAGTTCTCCCAATATTCTTCGACAGAATTTCCAATAGGCGTCAAAGCACCCAGTCCCGTTACAACTACCCTTTTTAAATTCATAAATGAATTTTGAGCTATTAAATTATTTTACGTTTTCTTCTAAGTAAGAAATGGCCTGTCCAACAGTACCAATGTTTTCGGCTTGATCATCCGGAATAGAAATATTGAATTCCTTTTCGAATTCCATGATCAATTCCACTGTGTCCAGTGAATCTGCTCCTAAATCATTGGTGAAACTTGCTTCTGCAGTCACTTCTGACTCTTCTACTCCTAGTTTGTCAATGATAATTGCCTTTACTTTCTGTGCTATTTCAGACATTATTTTAGAATTTTAGTTTTAAATACTCCGCAAAGAAATGTATTTCCCTCATTAATGTCAAACTATTTTTTTCCTTTCGTACAAGTATTTTGCTTTCTGGACTAACTTTACCCTACAAGTTTTAGATTAAATTGAAATATTTATAACTTAAAACTATGAACAAACAACTTTGGCAAGATACTTTCAGTGTAGATTTTCAATTATTGGCAATCTCCTCTTCTTTAACTGATTTTCAAATGGCATGGCACATTAATAAGCATACCAATTTTTCATTAAAAAGAGCTAAAGACCATTTCATTGAATTAAAAAAAGGCTACTACCTCAACACATCTTGCTTTCAACATCAAACAGAGAACATTTCCATAAAATTACTGAAAAATAAATTAAATGAAAGCGATGCCCAACAAGCATACCTTATTCCGGAAATGAAAAACATTGACTATTTCCTTTTAATTCAGGATGATACCGAAGAATTAGAAATACTTAATGTAAAAAGTACACTAAGTGAAATAAAAAATGTAATTTTGATTCAAATTTTGGATGCCAACCTACTGAAATCGGTTGTAAACTTAATGACTTAAAAGAATTTTAATAATGAAAAGAGAAAACATCAAATTCAATAAATCAAAAATTGTAGCAACAGTTGGCCCAGCTTCCAACACTAAAGAGATGTTGCAAAAATTAGTTAAAGCAGGTGCGGATGTTTTTAGACTCAACTTCTCTCACGGTGATCACAAGATTCATCAGCAAACTTTACAATATATTGAAGAAATCAACAAAGAATGGGGAACAAATATCAGTATACTGCAAGATTTGCAAGGACCTAAAATCAGGTGTGGTGAAATAAAGGACGGAAGTGTTGAAATAAAAGAAGGTGATGAACTTATCATAACCACTAAAGAATTGGTAGGTGATGCTAAAAAAGTGTCCACCACTTACCAAGGCTTACCTTCAGATGTTAAAAAAGGAGATACTATTTTGATAGATGATGGAAATATTCAGCTCGAAGTGATTTCATCTGATAAAACCGAAGTAAAAACTAAAATCATTTATGGTGGAGATTTAAAATCTAAAAAAGGAATAAACCTACCTAATACAAATGTTTCAGCTCCCAGCTTAACAGAGAAAGATTTAGAAGATTTAAAGTTCGGTTTAAAGAATGAAGTAGATTGGATTGCATTATCTTTTGTACGTTCAGCAGCAGATGTTCTGGATTTGAAAAACAGAATCAGATACAATGGAAAAGAATGTAAGGTAGTAGCTAAAATAGAGAAACCGGAAGCCTTAAAAGATATTGACAACATTATTGCCGCAACTGATGCTGTTATGGTAGCTCGTGGTGACTTGGGTGTTGAAATTCCAATGGAGGATGTTCCTTTAGCACAGAAGATGATCATCAGAAAATGTAATGAAGCATGCAAACCTGTGATTGTAGCTACTCAGATGATGGAAAGCATGATTGAAAACCCTCGCCCAACCAGAGCCGAGACTAATGATGTCGCCAATGCAATTTTAGATGGCGGTGATGCGGTAATGCTTTCAGCAGAATCTGCTGCCGGACATTATCCTGTAGAGTCTGTTTTAAGTATGTCTAATACTATTGCAAGTATAGAAAAGCACGATTCAATCTATCATAAATATGGTCATGTATCCCGAAATTCAGACACTTTTAATAGTGATAATCTGGTTCAAACTGCATGTAAATTAGCTCAAGAAACTAATGCAAAAGCTATTGTTGGAATGACCAAATCAGGTTATACAGCTTATAGGTTAGCAAGCCACAGACCAAAAGCTGGAATATTTATTTTCACACCAAACCATGATTTATTGGAAACCATTAATTTGGTTTGGGGTGTAAGAGGTTATATTTATGAAAACTATGAAAGTACAGATCAAACCTTTGCTGATATTGAAAAAACCTTGAAAAAGGATAATCATGTGCAAAGTGGGGATATCATTATCTTAATGGCCAGCATGCCTATTAAAGATAAAAATCGAACCAATATGTTAAAAGTAACTGAAGTTAAGTAAGATAAATCAAAAAAAATAGCCGTTGGGACATATCCCAACGGCTATTTTTTGACTCTCTTTCATAGAAGAGTAAAATAATAATATATTAATTAAATTTACTTTTCAGATTCTGAAAAGCATTTTTTAAGCCATCCAATTTGTTTTCTGCTGTGGCTTTCAACTCTTCCAAATCATCTTCGTTTGCATTTTCTACTTTATTAATGAAAGCCTTAGCTTCATCTATTTTAGAATCTAATTCTTTAGCTTCTTGACTTCCTTCCAACTGACCTTCAGCATAGGCACCTTTTGTTTCAGCTTTCAATTTATCGAAGTCTGCTTTCCATTCTTCTACTTGTGAAGTTAGCTTTTGCTTTAAAGCATCTGTAGTGTCCATAATGTTTTGTTTTAGTTTAAAAAGTATATAATATTTAACCCCTTAGAGTAAATATTGTTACACTATTTCATTTTTTTGACTTTAGCTTGATTGTCTTATCTTTCTTCTTTAAAGGAATTTCAACAAAAATCAAGGTGCCTTCTTTTGATTCAATTGTCATTCTACCTGATAGACTTTCGGTCCTTTTATGCATATTAAAAAGTCCAAAACTTCTATCAGAATTCAATTTTTCATCTACATCAAAGCCTTTTCCATTATCCTCTATGGTAAGCTGTAAAATATTATCATGATAAGTAATCTGAACAAATACTTCAGTAGCCTCTGCATACTTAATGATATTATTTAGCGACTCTTGAGTAATCCTAAAAAGGTTGTATTCAATATTCAGATCTTCAATTCTCTGCTCCAGATTGGTGTAAAAATTAAATTCAGTATGGTCAATTGAGGCATTTAATTCATCTATCAATTCTTTTAAAGTTTCTACAAAACCAAAGTCTTCAACTGATTTTGGTATTAATTCATAGGCTATGCTTCTGGTCTCTTGCAATCCTTTTCGTAAAAATCTGACTCCACTTCGAAATTTCTCAAGTTCATTTTCGGAAATTTGAATAGAATTTTCGTCTAAAGATTCGAAATTCATTAGCGCGATGGTAAGCGTTTGTTGCAAACCATCATGAATATCTCTCGCAATCTTACTTTTCTGTCTGTCTTCAGCCTCTAGTACTGCCGACATTATTTTTTCTTCATGATTAACCCTATCAGTAATATCTTGGCTTACCATCAAAAATCCACTTTGCTTATTTTTAGAGTGAAGAGGACCAATTACAGTTGAAAACCATTGAAAATTTTCATAAAAATTAAAGGCTCGTGTAATAATATTATGACTTTTCTTTGTTCTGACCACCCTAGACATAGCTTGAAAAAATTTCTTTATTTCATCTTCCGGTAAAAACTCTGAAATATTTTTTCCGCGACTATCTACTGTTATTGCAACATTGTCTTGATTAATTTCTAATATATTTCCATCCAAATCAGTATGTATTATTTGAGCAGGTACATTATCTGAAATGATTTTTAACTTTTCCGAAGTTTCTTGAAGCTCTTTATAATAAAAATCTTTTTCTCTAAGTGTTTTTACCATATGAAAAGCACTATCAATATCGAATTTCAAGCCATCATAATTATCTGACTTTTCATGAAAGCGATAAATATTAACTTTATTAATGGCTTGAATCATAACTTCCTGATTCACAACCCCTGTTAATAGGATTCTAGCTACTTTTGGTTGAATATCTTTGATTGCCTGCAGAAACTCTATTCCATCCATCAAAGGCATAATTTGGTCAGTTAAGATTACATCAACCTCATTATTTTTGAGATAGTTTATCCCTTTATTAGGATCGCTAAAGCCTAATATCTCATAATAATCTTCTAAATTCGCCTCTAGAATAGCAAGATTAATTTCATCATCGTCAAGATAAAATACTTTGGGCTTTATATTTTTGCTATCTTCCATAGTTTAATTTTTACAGTTGTATAAAGTTATTATTATATTTCGGAATGATAAAAGTTTTGTTAGTTGATGACCACCGTTTAATCAGAGACGGCATACGTTTTTACCTTGAAAAAGATGGGCATGAAATATCTATTGTAGGTGAAGCGAGTGATGGAAAACAGGCTTTAATTTTCCTAGAGAATAATCCTGATAAAGTAGATATCATACTCACAGACATCAGTATGCCTGAAATGAACGGAGTAGAATTGGCAACAGAGGTCAATAAAAAATTTCCTACTGTTAAAATCATTGCACTTACCATGATTAAAGATAGTCAATATGTGAAGCAAATGCTGCAGGCAGGTGCTTCAGGTTATCTTTTGAAAAATGCGAGAGAAAAAGAAATTGTAGATGCAGTAAAAGCTGTTTACAATGGAGAATCTTATTATGCACAAGAAGCTACAAAAGCCATAATGGATTTTATGAGCAAGAAAAAGCAAGATCATGATGTTGTAGCTATCTCAAAAAGAGAAAAAGAAGTTTTAAGATTAATAATTGATGAATTAAGTAATCAAGAAATAGCAGATAAATTATTTATTAGCATCAGAACAGTGGAAGCTCATAAAAGAAATTTGATGGAAAAAACAGGTTCCAAAACTTTGGCCGGATTGGTTAAATATGCCATAAACAACTTCTTATTTGAAGATTTATAAGTGATCTAAATAAAGGAAATGAAGTATTCATGAAAAAACTTATCCACTCAATATTATATTCATTTCCTTTCCAATTGATTCTAAACCACTTTAAAAAGAATCAATTGTTGCTTTTATGTTGGCTGTTGTTGTTTTCTGTTATTAATGGAGGATTTGCAAAAGGATTAGGTATTCCTTATCTCTTTTTATCACCGGAATATTTAAATCAAGTCAGTTTCCAAAGTTATTTTATAGTAGGCCTTACACTAGGAGGATTAATTGTTGCTTTCAACATTGCCTCCTATATTTTAGATGGCTATAAATTCCATTTTATTGGTTTCATCAAAAAACCCTTCTCTAATTTCTCCTTAAATAATGCCATTATTCCCCTCGCATTTATCATTAACTACATCATTCAAATCATTAATTATCAGATGGTTTATGAATTTATGGAGTTTTGGAAGGCATTATCTTTAGCATTATCACTTCCTCTAGGAGTATTTGTTTCAATTTTTATTCTTCAATTATATTTTTGGTTTACCAATAAAGATTTTCGAGAAGTTTTGGCTGAGAGAGTGGAAAGAAGGATTAAAAAACTAACTATTGGAAGAATTGCCGCTGTAAAATATCATAAAGATTTAAAAGCTCAGCAAGCGGAAGTAGTAGGGTATTTGGATTTAAAATTTAGATGGATTAAAGTCAATCAAAAAAGTAATCAAAAAGCTTTCAATGTCATAACAAGCATTTTTGATCAAAACCATTTGAATACGGTAATAGCTGAAATTTTTATTTTTGTTGTCATTTTGGTATTAGGAGCATTTAGAGATTATCCCTATTTTCAAATTCCCGCGGCAGCAAGTGCCGTACTTTTTCTAAGTATTATTTTAATGGCAATCGGAGCTATTACATTTTGGTTTCGTTCTTGGGCAATAACAGCAGCAATTGCCATTTTCTTTTTAATTAATTACCTAACAACGATCGATTTTTTAAGTAAAACGCATTATGCACATGGTTTAAATTATCAAAAAGAAGCTGTAAATTATAATCAAGAAAACATTGATAGGCTTACCAATCAAAAGGCTATAGCAGACGATAGAGCCACTACACTTAAAATACTGAATAACTGGAGGGCACAATTCACTGAAAAGCCAAAAATGGTTTTGCTTACAGCCAGCGGTGGTGGGCAAAGAGCTGCCTATTGGACCATGAATGCGCTCCAAAATGCCGATAGTATTACAAGTGGGAATCTTTTTAAACATACGGTTAGTATTTCGGGGGCTTCAGGAGGATTAATTGGCGCTGCATATTTTAGAGAACTAAAATATCTACAGAAAAAGGATAAAAACATTGATATCTACAATCCTAAATATCTTTCAAATATTGGTAAAGAGGCCTTAAATCCGATAATTTTCAGCTTGCTGACTAATGATATTTTCATTCGTTATCAATCTTTTGATTATGGAGGGTATAGCTATCCAAAAGATCGAGGATATGCTTTTGAGCAAAAACTTAACAAAAATTTAGAAGGGGTACTTGATAAGCGATTAATTGATTATCAAGAAGCAGAATTAAATGCTGAGATACCTATGTTGTTCTTAGCTCCTACCAGTGTGAATGATGGTAGAAAGCTCTACATTACTCCTAATAGCTCATGCTATATGTCCAGTAAATCTATTGCTGATGATTCGTTAAACTCACTTATGGATAATAGGAGTATTGACTTTCTCAGGATGTTTAAAAATCAAGATGCAGAAAATTTAAGCTTTTTAACCGCACTTAGGATGAGTGCTTCTTTTCCTTATATTACACCTAATGTAAACCTACCAAGCGAGCCCAGTCTTGAAATTATGGATGCAGGATTAGCTGATAACTTTGGAGTGAGCGATGCAGTTTTATTTCTCTACAATTTCAAAGATTGGATAGCCGAAAATACATCAGGAGTGATTATTTTAACAATTAGGGATTCGAAAAAAGCCGCCATTATAGAGAAAAATCAAAATCTGTCAATACTCAAAAAATTGTCCACTCCAATTAGTAATATTTATAACAATTGGTCTAATGTGCAAGATACAAGAAATGATTTACTCATTGAATATGCCCACGAATGGTTCCAAGGGGATTTAATACACGCCATGCTGACTTATGATGCAGGACTAGCCTTTTCTGACGACAGCTTGGTAAAAATGAAACACATTGAAGAGAGAGCTTCTCTCAATTGGCGACTAACAGGGAGAGAAAAGTACAATATTAGAAATGCTATTAACAGCAATGAGAACCAAAAAACTTTATATTGGCTAAATCAATCTTTGGAATCATCAGATGATTGATCCATGACCAATCTTGTTTTTGGTAATGCATCGGGATATTTTTCTTGGATAAACACCAACATTTTCTCTCTAACTAAACACCTTAAATCCCAGGCGGTAGGTGAATCTTTTGCAGACATCAATAATCTTATCTGCATGGTTTTTTCAGTACAATCAGTCACTTGAAGCACTTGTGCATTTTTATTCCATAAGTTAGTTTTAGCCAAAATTGCTTCAAATTCTCTTCTCAAATCATCAATTGGTATAGTATAATCCGTAAATAAAAACACACTACCAATGATATCAGCTGAATTTCTAGTCCAATTTTGGAAGGTTTGCTCCGTAAAGTAAGTAATGGGCAAAATTAACCTTCTTTGATCCCAAATTCTAACTACCACATAAGTTAAATTGATTTCTTCTATCCAACCCCACTCCTTTTCCACCAAAACCGCATCTCCTATTTTAATGGGTTGAGTAAAAGCAATCTGAATTCCTGCCAATAAATTTCCAATTGTCTTTTGAGCTGCTAAACCAATAATGATACCTGCCACTCCTGCTGAAGTTAAAAAAGTAGCACCATATTTTCTAACTCCATCAAATTGTAATAAAAACAAGCTTAAGCCTATCAACACAATTAAAAAAACGATGATTTTCCGTATAAAAGTAACTTGAGTTATAACCTGTCTTTCTTTAAGATTATCAGCTCTATCTACCTTAAATTTAGCATTTAAGACGTCCTGAAGAAAATAAACTATTCTGATGGCAATGATGGTAAATGAAGCAATAATTAGAGATTCAGAAATTAATAACAACCATTCCGTCAGGCTTTCACTTAATTCAAAACTCGGAATGACATTATGCATAATTAACATAGGAATAAATAGAAAAATACTTCCATTAAACCGCTTTTCCAGCAATTTTATAAAGGCTCTATCGTCTTTTTTGTTAAGTACAAATAATGTTTTGAAGAATGCATATCGAACTACAATTCCGATAATGATAGAAAATAAAGTAAATATTGCCAAGCGGAAAAAGGGTTGTTCTATTCCCCATGAATCAAAGTAATCAATCATCTTTATTTTGCTCTTTCTCTAATTTAAATTTCATTCCGTTTTGCTCTAAGGTAAGATGAGGATTATCAGCATCAAAAATTATTTTAACTCCAGCTGGATCAAATGTAAAATTGTATTTATCAATAGGTGTTAGAGGAAAAGCAGGTTGACCTGTTGCTTGAGCCATCAGTTGATTTTCATTTTCTACTGAAATGGTAATTTTCAAAGGAAAACTAGCTGACCTGTAGATTCCTTCAAAGCCTAGCAGATCTTCAGACTTCAGAACAATAGCGGGTTTAAAATCAGGGATTTCAAAATCTTTTTCAAAATAAGCTGATAATATACCTAATAGAATTTCATTTCTTCTATAACTAACAGCATTACATAAAAGCACAGCAGTCAAATTTTCAGATTCGAAATGTACAGCAACAGACTGAAAACCATCTATTCCTCCTGTATGCCCTAAGATTTTCTGTTCATAATAAGGCATCTCAAAAATCCCATAGCCAAACCCATCCTTTAACTCTGTCATTTTCTTAAAAGAAGATTCATTTAGAATTTTATCATTAAATAATGCCTCATAAAACAAAGCTACATCTTGGGAAGTGGCTGTAATACCACCAGCACCCATTGGAATTAGCATATATGTTTCAGGTGATAATTGCCAATCAAGGGTTTTATAATAAGAAACTGCTTCATTAGCATTTTGATCAATCGGTTTACCAAAATAAGTGTTCTCCAGATCTAAAGGTTCCAAAACTTTCTCTTCTAAAATCTCTCCGTAGCTCAACTCGTAAACATCCTCTAAAATGTAGGAAAGTAATACATAACCGGTATTTGAATACTCAAATTTCTCATCGGGCTCAAAGCTATTTTCACTGGATAGCATAATTTCTAGCAGCTCTGCTTTAGACTTAGATTCCGTCATATATTGCACATATAAAGGTGAGTTAGTGAAATTATATAACCCACTTCTATGCTGTAACAAATGACCAATAGTTATTTTATCCGCATTTTTGAAATCAGGATAAAATGCAGAAAGTTTTACGTCTAAGTTCAATAATCCTTCTTCTATTGCTTTTAAAATAAGGACTGCTGTGTAAGTTTTAGAAATTGAACCAATCCTAAATAATGTACTGCTATGATTTCTCTTTTGTGCTTCTATATTCGCAAAACCATAAGCTTTCTCATAGATTAACTCTCCATTTTTCAAAATAGTAACAACACCCATTCCTTCATTATGATCTTCAATGGCTTGTAATAAACTATCTGCTTTGGAGTGGTTAAACTCTTGTGTAAATCCGAAATGAAATACAAAAAGAAGAAAGGCTGATAATAATATCTTCATAGGATTAAATTTTTTATATGAAGATAAATAAAAATATTTTATTGGACTATTTAGATAGAAAAGAAAAAGCCGAGTAGAAACCCGGCTTCAAATTTTATTTTAATTTATCTTTTGTCTCTTTAATGATTTTTTCAAACCCTGCTGTAGAAGAGAAAAAGGCATCGCTTAATTCTTGAGCCGCTATATCCCCAAAATTTTCAACTCTGGTATATTTTTCTTCTAATTCGTTTTGAAGTTCTTCTAGCTTTTCAAGATTCTTTGCTATCTCCTCTTTTCTATCAGCTTGAGAATTTCTAGCCTCAGCTTTTAATAGTTCAAATTCAGTTTTTAATTTATTTATTTTCTCTGTAGAAGAGTTCTTGAATTCATCGTATTTTCCCATTAATCCGTCCGGTTTAAATTAAAAAATTATTCAAATGCAGGTATCCCTGTAATCTCTTTTCCTAATATCAACAAATGAATGTCATGTGTTCCTTCATACGTTACCACAGACTCTAGGTTTGCCATATGGCGCATCATAGGGTAATCTCCAGTAATTCCCATACCACCATGAATCTGTCTGGCTTCTCTTGCGATATTCAATGCCATTTCCACCGCATTACGCTTTGCCATTGAAATTTGAGGAGTAGTGGCTTTACCTTCATCCATCAATTGTGCAAGTCTATAATTCAATAATTGTGATTTGGTAATTTCAGTCAGCATTTCAGATAATTTCTTCTGAGTCAATTGAAAAGAGGCTATTGGTTTTCCAAATTGGATACGCTCTAAAGAATATCTTCTGGCTGAATCATAACAATCCATTGCAGCTCCAATTGCACCCCATGCAATACCAAATCGTGCAGAATCTAAGCACTTCATTGGCGCTCCTAATCCTGACTTTCCTTCTAATAAATTTTCTTTAGGGACTTTTACGTTATCAAATACTAATTCTCCGGTAGTACTTGCTCTCAAAGACCATTTCCCGTGAGTTTCAGGAGTTGTGAATCCTTCCATTCCTCTTTCTACTATCAATCCATGAATTCTTCCTGATTCATCCTTTGCCCAAACTACCGCCACATCGCACTTCGGAGAATTGGAAATCCACATTTTTGCACCATTCAATAGGTAATGATCTCCTTTATCTTTGAAATTTGTAGTCATTCCACTTGGATTAGAACCGTGATCAGGCTCAGTTAATCCAAAACTACCCAGCCATTCACCGGATGCTAATTTGGGTAAATATTTTTTACGTTGCTCTTCATTTCCGAAAGCATAAATCGGATACATTACCAAAGAACCTTGCACTGAAGCTGTAGAACGCATCCCAGAATCTCCTCTTTCAATTTCTTGCATAATGAGACCGTATGATATGTAATCCAAACCACCTCCACCATATTCTTGTGGAATTGTAGGGCCAAATGCACCCACATCGCCAAACTTTTTAACGATTTCATAAGGGAAATGAGCATTTTGTGCCCAATCTTCAATATTTGGGCTAATTTCTTTTTTTACGAAATCCCTGATTGATTGCCTGATAAGTTTATGCTCTTCTGTTAGTAAGCCATCCAAGGCGTAAAAATCTGGTGACTCAAATTGATCGGTTGATTGATTAGTCATAAATATTAGTCGTTTTTATTTTTTTAGCTTTGTAAGCTCATTTGAATAGTGCAAATTTAAAAGTATTTTCAAGAAACCTTCAAAAAAGGTGAAAATTGCTAGAATCAATATTTTTTAAACTATGAACAAAGACCAAATAAATCAAAATCTGGAGAAACTGAATCTTAAGTACCAGTCAATGGGACAAGATTTATCATCGTATCTGGATGGTTTACTTTTATCCAATTACACCACCTATTGGGATTACATTAATGTTGATACTTTATTAACCTTGCAAAAGCCCAAAACTGATTTTCCAGATGAAGAAATCTTTATCATGTATCATCAAATAACAGAGCTTTATTTCAAAATGTGTTTAAATGAAATGGAGCAGATAGCCAATAATGGGCAGATAATCGGAGAAAATGGTGAAGATTTAGGTTGGAATAAAAAGTTAGAGGTCGATTTTTTCATTAGTAGATTAGGCAGAATGAATCGATATTTTGAAACTTTGACTCAATCTTTTGACATCATGGTTCAAGGAATGGAAAAAGAGCAATTTCAAAGATTTAGAATGGCATTATTACCAGCCAGTGGATTTCAATCAGCTCAGTATAGATTAATTGAATTTGCCTCCACTCCATTAATCCAACTTGTAAGAAAGGAAAAGAAAAATGAATGCAAAAACGCATCATTAGAAGAGCAATACGAGCATATTTATTGGAAACAAGGTGCAACTGAAATTGAAACAGGACAGAAAACCCTTACTTTAGAGCAATTTGAAAAAAAATATAAAAATGAATTTATCAATTGGATAAAACGTTTTGAGCAAAAAAATATTTATCAAAAATATTTAGACCTTGATAAAGACTCAAAGAACAATGTAGAATTAAAAGAGGCTTTAAGAGATTTTGATTTAAACGTAAATGTTTTCTGGCCTCTTGTTCATTATAAATCTGCTGTTAGATATTTGCAGGAAAAAAATAAAGATGTAGCCGCTACTGGAGGGACAAACTGGCAGCAATATTTGCCACCAAGATTCCAAAAACGTATATTTTTCCCAGAATTATGGTCAGAAGAGGAAAAAGAAGAATGGGGCAAAGGTTGGGTAGTAAAAGAAGTATTTGGAGAAGAATAAAATGAAAACTTTGTTCAGCATCATATTGATAATAGTACCTACATTACTATTTGCACAAAGCAAAGAAGTAAAGGTTTATTATGATGATGAAAGAAATCATATAAAGGAACGATATTTTGTCAAAGATTTAGATCCTAGTGTTCTATACGGAACTTATGAATCCTACTACATTTCGGGAGAACTAAAAAGTAAAGGGCAGTATGTTGATGATGAAACCTATGGCCAATGGAAATATTATTACGAAACAGGTAAGCTGAAAATGCAAGGGCAGCTTAAAAACAATTCCAATCATGGTCTATGGTCATTTTATTTTGAGAATGGTGAACTCAGAATGGAAGGGAAAATTTATGAGGGATTGCGACAAGGCAATTGGAAATATTTTTATGAAACAGGAATCTTAAAAAGCGAAGGAGAATATACTGATGACTTGAAAAATGGTTTGTGGAGCTACTACTCTGAAAATGGGGAATTAAAAGCTAAAGCGATCTACAAAAATGGTGATGGAATTTACAAAGAATTTTACCCAAATGGTAATTTAAAATCAGAGGGTTTTATAAAAGATGAAAAAAGTGATAGCCTGTGGAAAAATTATTACCCTTCAGGTAGGCTTAAATCTGAGGGAAAATATTCAGAGGGTGCCAAAGAGGGAAAATGGACTTACTTTTATGAAGATGGGACCATTTCTGGAGAAGGTGATTACATTGATAATTTAAACCACGGAAAATGGGTATATTATCATCCCAATGGCCAAGTAAGTGCAGAAGGTGCTGAAAGAGAAGGCAAAAAAGAAGGATATTGGAAGTTGTATTTTGAGGATGGTGGATTAAAGGGAGAAGGTGTTTACGATGCAGGCAGCGGGGAATACAAAGAATTTTATGAAAGTGGTAAACTGAAATTAAAAGGCGCTGTTGTAGATGGAAAAAGTGAAGGTAAGTGGGAATACTTTTACGAATCAGGTGAAAAAGAAGGTGAAACTGAGTTTCAAAATGGAAAAGGACAATACACAGGATATTATCGCAACGGTGATAAAAAAATGCAAGGCATAATTGAAGACGGAGTAAAAACTGGCACTTGGGAATTATATAATCATAATGGAGAATTAGCAGGATATTATAAACCAATATATGAAGACTACGAGCCATTATTGAGAACGGCAAAAGACCCTAAAAACTTAGCTGGTGATAACTTGCAATACAATAAACCAGATTATAGATATAAATCCAAAAGCAGTTCTTACTTCAAATCAAGGAACAATGATTTCCCCACTTTAATACTTCAAGTAAATCCTTTCAATATGCTCTTTGGTGACTTACAGCTTTCTTTGGAACATAACATTCAACAAAGGATTGGATACGAACTTTTATATCACACTTTTAGAAATCCGTTCTTTGCAAATTCTTTAAACTTAAGAGCAGGTGATAATTTTTTTGAGGGCTTTGGCTTCAGTTTTAGACAGAGATTTTACCATAAAGACACGAAATTTGGTATGCCTTACTTTGGTCATTCTATATCCTACACTAATGTAGATAGGTTTAAATATTATGAAGATAATACTCAGTCTGATGTAGTATCTGCTGAAATGAAAGCTCAAGGAATACGTTACGGTCTTTTTGTAGGAAGTAGAATTTTACAAAATCTGAATGATAATGGTTTTACTTTTGACATCAATTTGGGCATCAATTTTAATTACTATTTCTACGGAGAAGTAAAAAATGAAGGAGGAAGAGAAGCAATATTTGATGAATTGATCAACCAACCCTTTAAAGTTCAGCCCATAGTAGGACTTTCATTTGGCTATGTTTTCAAGTTGAAGAATGTAAAAACTTTAAATCCATAGAGCTTATTTAATTTATATGATAGAGAAAGACGTAGTTTTAAAGCCTGAAGAGGCTTTCAACGAAGAAGAAGTTTTAGCAGTTATTCAAAAAAAGTTGGGATTAAAATCCACCCAAAATTTTAGAATTGCTAAACGCTCCATTGACGCCCGGTCAAAAGAAATAAAAGTGCGTATTAAAGTGGATATTGCGGATAACGACCCCCTCCCCGACAGAATTAATTATAAAATTGAGGACTTACCCAGGGTACATAATGCCGATCAATCTGCCGTAATAATTGGAGCAGGTCCAGCTGGCTTATTTGCAGCATTGCGATTAATAGAATTAGGTTGGAAACCTATTATCCTAGAAAGAGGGAAAGATGTTCGAGCTCGTAGAAGAGATTTGGCAGACATTAACAAAAAGCATATAGTCAATTCAGAAAGTAATTATTGTTTTGGAGAAGGGGGAGCTGGAACTTATTCAGATGGAAAACTCTATACCCGCTCTAAAAAAAGAGGAGATATTTACAGAATTTTAGAGATTTTGGTTGCACATGGTGCCAAAGAAGACATTATGATCGATGCACATCCTCATATTGGTACGAACAAATTACCTAAAATTATTCAGGACATGCGAGAAAGTATTCTGTCGCATGGTGGAGAAGTCCATTTTAACACGAAAGTCACGGGCTTTAATGTTGAAAATCATGAACTAAAATCTGTAAGCTGCGAAAATGGACAGGAATTTAAATCAGATGCTTTTATACTAGCTACAGGGCACTCTGCTAGAGATATTTTTTACTTACTAAACGAAAGTAAAATACTAATTGAAGCAAAACCATTCGCTTTAGGAGTGAGAGTGGAACATCCACAAACAGTCATCGATCAAATTCAATATAAATGTGATGATAGAGGACCTTACCTACCGGCCTCTTCTTATGCTTTAGTGCATCAAACTTATTTCAAAGATAAACAGAGAGGCGTATTTTCCTTTTGCATGTGTCCTGGCGGTTTTATAGTTCCTGCTGCTACTGAAAGTGGCGAGATAGTCGTAAATGGAATGAGCCCTTCCAGAAGAGATTCTCGATTTGCTAATTCAGGAATTGTGGCGGCTATTGAACTGGAAGATATGCAAGAATTTGAGAAATTCGGCCCCTTAAAAGGTTTAGAATTACAAAAATCCATAGAACAAAATGCTTGTAAAATTGCCGGCAATACTCAAACTGCCCCAGCACAACGCTTGATTGATTTTACGCAAGGAAAGCTAAGCAAGGATTTACCTGACACTTCTTATCAACCTGGTTTACACTCTGCTAAAATGGATGAAGTTTTGCCTCCATTTATTGCAGAAAGACTCAAAACGGCATTTAAAGCATTTGGCAAAAAAATGAATGGCTATTTTACGAATGATGCTGTTATTGTGGGTGTTGAAAGTCGAACCTCCTCCCCTGTTCGTATCCCTAGAGATAAAGAATCGTTAGAGCATACAGAAACCAAAAGACTTTTTCCTTGTGGAGAAGGCGCTGGCTATGCAGGCGGTATAGTTTCAGCTGCAATGGATGGAGAAAGATGCGCAGAAAAAGCAGTAGAACTTTATAAAAACAAATCATGAGTAAAAAGACAGTAATTATAGGCGCTACTACCAACCCCTCAAGATATGCCTATTTCGCAGCAGATAGATTAACTAATGCAGGACATGAGATTGTGCCAGTGGGTATAAAAAAAGGAGAAGTTTTTGGTGAAGAAATTCTAGATATAAGAGAATCTCCGAAAGTGGATGATGTGGATTCTATCACCCTGTATTTGGGTGCCAGACATCAACCTGAATATTATGACTATTTGTTAAGTCTAAATCCTAAAAGAATTATTTTCAATCCTGGAACTGAAAATCCTGAATTAGTGAAATTAGCTAGTGAAAAAGGAATTGAAACAGAATACGCATGCACGCTTGTGATGCTGGGAAGTGGTGTATACTAAATAAATTAAATAAGTAATTTTTGTACTATTTTTAGTAAATTAAATTTTCGGTAATTTTCTATTGAATAGGTAACTAAAGCATAACAAAGCCTTTTTCTAACCTTAACAATCTTCGCTATTCTTGCTCATATCTTCGTATTAAAATTGAAATAAATGAAGATAAGAGACCTCGCCATTCGTAAGAAATTTATCCTTTCCTTTTCACTACTACTATTCATGATGCTAATCGGTGGAATAGTGGTTGGTTATTTATGGAGCCAAGTAGATAAATATCAACAAATTAAATCAGATGTGGCTGAAACCATGATGCGCTTTGATAATGCGCAAAAAATTGAGCAGGACTTCTTAATTTTTGGATGGAAAGAAATTGATTTCTTAGAAGATGGTAAAAGTAAATTTACTCAACAATTCTTTAAGGAAATTGAAACAGTAGAACAATCACTTGAGCAAAAAATAAAATCTAAATTCATTAAAGAAAAGGAATTAGAATACGATTTCAGTTCAATCCTAATTTCAATTAATAGTTATAAAAAATCATTCGATGATTTAAGGAAATTACTATATGCCAGAGGTTTTAAAGATCATGGTTTAGAGGGAGAAATGAGGAGCTATGTTCATAATCTTCAAAATTGCGAATCAGCAGGAGAAAAAGTCTTCGCATTTAGCTTAAGAAGACATGAAAAGGATTTCGCCTTAAGAAAGGATATGAGCTATACCGATAAGTTACATAATACCGCAGATCAATTTATAGATTTTGTTAAAGGCGCCAGTATTGAAGAATTTCCTCATATGACTGAAAGCTATAAAAGCAAAACTATTGAAGCAATAAAAGCCTACAAAAACCATTTTGACAACATTGTTCAAACAGAAATATCAATCGGCCTAAATGAAAAATCAGGGCAATTTCTTCAGCTTAATCGAAATAAAAAAGAAACTGAACCTAGGATTTCTTTACTTTATCAAAAAATTAATGAGCAAAATAAATCCTTACGGCAAACCGCTTCTATTGTAATCGGATTAACACTTTTAATATTATTGTTGACCGTTTTTGCATTGGTTTATTACCTAAGAAAAACCGTCTCCAAGCCTATCATCAAGCTCGATAATATTGTAAAAAAAGTATTTTCAGGAGACAGCAATGCCGGAAATGAATTAAAGCATGAAGGAAAAGATGAAATTGGAAGTTTGAATAGGAACTTCAGTTTGATGCTTGATAATCTTAGAGAAAATTTAAAATTGATAAAAGATAAAAATGAATCACTAGAGCTAAAATCAAAGCAAGATAAGATAAGAACCTGGAATATTGAAGGCTTAAGTCATTTCTCGGATTTAATGAAAGGAAGTAATACCAATTTAGGTGAATTTGCTAATTCAATCATCAGTGAAACTGTGAAATATTTAAAAGCCAATCAAGGCGCGTTCTTTATGTTAAATGATGAAAATGAAGAATCTATCATGGAATTAAAAGCTTGTTAGGCTTTCAATAAAAAGAAATATATCCATAAGAAAATTGAAAAAGGTGAAGGCTTAATCGGGCAAACTTGGATAGAAGGCGAGCCAATTTATATGACCGATGTTCCCTCTTCTTACATTAATATCACCTCTGGATTAGGAGATGCGCCACCACGCTCAATCATGATTTTACCACTTAAAACCGAACAACAAATAGTGGGTATCCTAGAAATTGCTTCTTTTCAAGAATTTGAAAAACATGAGCAAGAATTGCTAACTGAACTTGCAAACAGATTGGGCAGCGTTATAGAATCGATTAAAATGCAGGAAAAGACGCAAAAATTATTAGAACAATCTCAAGAAATGACAGAGCAAATGCAAGCCCAGGAAGAAGAGATGCGACAAAACATGGAAGAACTACAAGCTACTCAGGAGGAAATGGAAAGAAATCAAAAATCTTTAAATGAGGCTATTAACTTTAAAGATTTACAAATCAATATGATGAATAGCCTATTGGGGAAAGTATATGAAGGCATCATTTTTATCAATACTGATTATCGAATAGTGGCTTCCAACAATTATTTAATGGAAAACCTTCATTATACCGAAAATGATTTAATGGGCAATTATCCTGAATTGATTTTCAAAACCTCTTTGAAAAAGAAATTAGAAGCACTTCAAAATGATCCGAATTTCATTTTAACTGGTGTTTCTGAAAGACAAGAAGCCAAGATTATGGATAAATTCAATAACCTTTTTGATTCACGATTTGTAATAACGAAAATAGAGCAAAAGGGAGAGATTTTCCATGCAGTGCTTTTCAATAAAAAAGATGCGGAATATGGTAAAAGAGTTCTCCAACATCTCTTCCAAGTCAAATAAAATTATACTTTCTGAGCAATAAACTCACTAGAATTCAGGACTTCCATTTCGCTGAAATAGAAGTCTTTTTTTAATTGATCTCTATTAAAACCGTATAACTGTTTAATTTCCCATTTTTATCATATTGCTCACTTCTGACAACCCCAACATTTTTAGCTATCCATTCCACGTTTTTGGTTTCTCGAGTCATCATCATATCTAATTTTATAATGGAATTAATCTTATATGTATCATAGGTTCCTGCAGGGACTTGAATCTGTTCCTTAGCCATTACTTTCCTGTCTTGGATTTTAATTTCCATATTCATTTGCATCGGGCCTGCAATAGTCATTTTCACTCCACCATCGTCCAGATATTGACCAACTTCCAGATTTTCAGGAATAGTAATAGCTTCAAATTCCATTTCCATATCCATGCTCTTAAAGCTTTCAATGGTTTCTTCGGGTATATATTTAGACATATCTATTTCTACCACTCCATCTTTACAGCTAAACTCCACTTCCTTCTCCATCACCTCTTTATCTTTTTTATCATAAGAGATAAGCATCACATTTGCAATGAGCTTGCCATCCGCCTCCTCTTCAAGTGACAAAACTTCATAGCTTTGCTTTCCTTGGTATTTGTCTTTTGCGTTATAATTTGCTGAAGTCCATTTCCTACCTTCTTCCAATAAGAAATAAGGATTACAATCTGATTGAGCGATTGATTTGCATGGGATTGATATTATAATAATTAATGCCAGTCCTTTGAGTAAGTTTTTCATGATTCGGTGATTAAGTTTTTACCAAATTACGATTTTATCTTGATAGTGTCAATAATGCATAAGTTGTGGAAAACTTAAATTAGTAGGTTTTTGACACAAGTGAAACGCTTGCACCAGCGAGGGTTATTATATTACAAGCAAGAAGCTTGAGTTGTGAGATCGTCAGTATGCCACCGATCTTATGGAATCGATAAAATCTAAAGAATTATTGCTCAGGCTGAACATCAATTAGCATATAGGAAAAGAAATAACTTCTTGATGACATTAACTGAAAATACAAGCCTTCTTTGGTTACTTCATACCTGTTTTGATAAACCTTATCATCAGGAAGATTTATCTCTTTTAAAACATTAAATTGATTATCTATAATTTGTAAAAAATATTCGTGCTCATCTTTAGTTTCATCTTTCACTCTGAATACCCGATAATATAAATCTCTAAACTTATCATACGTGATAGGGTGGTATCTATTACTCCGAAAAGAGCTTTTGATGATATCTCTCAAACTACCGTTTTGATTAATCTCAACCAAAGATTCTATTTTAGTGGAATTAACTTTATTGGCAGTAATGGAGCTATCATTAAAATCATACACATAAATAGTTGAATGATTAGGGAATGAGTAAACTAACCTGTCTTCCAACTCTATTATGGATGGTTTGTCCAAAATTCCATAATTAATGCCAGACCTAAATAATTCGGGGTAAGGTAAATGGGGTTCAATTTCTACGGATTTTGTATCAAAATTTAATTTGCAGAAAAGTGGGGCTGTATAAAATTCAGGAGTATTCGCCTGCAAATTTACAGGATACAATCTCATATAAACTGAATTTTGATTTAGAGATAATTCCCTTTTTACCGTATAACTAATAGTAAAGCCCCCACCAATTACATATTCATTATTGAGGTCTTCAGCCAAATTTGAATAATTAAATCTTTCTAAAACCTTTCCATCGTGATCAATAGTAACCCATTCAGGTGTGGATTTAAAAATCAATTTATCTTCTGTTACAAATAACTCGTTAATCACCTTAATCCTATTAGGCCCGTCTTTATCTAATTTGATTGTTTGTTTGGTTTCCTTACTGTGTAGATCAATGAATTGCAAAGAGTGATCAAAGTGATTATAGCCGACAAATAAATGTTGCTCATCCAGAATATCATATTTCACATAATAGTCTAAAAATTCAGAAGAGATTTTAAATTTAACAGTGTCTATATTGATTTTGTAGCTAGAATAATTTGGTCTTTCATTATCGCAGCTAATAAAAGCTACACAAATAAGAAAGAAAAAATAAGTTGAAATAACAGAATAAATAGAAGTCTTTGCTTTATCCATATTACTACAATTTACAAAATCCGGGCGGTCTGCAAACCATCTCGGTTCGAATTACATATCAACCGTTAAAAATAGAACAGATGAAGGAGAACCGGATTAAATCCCCGAACAACCAAAATTATAATTTTCAACGTTCTATCTGTCTACACCTTAATCATCAAAATTCACATTATATACTTGGGCGCTCTGTCTTGGGACAGAAATAGTATCGTAGCTATAAAAATAGGTAGTGTCATTTATAACTGATGTTTTCGTTAGATAAATCGGCACCTCTGCTGCAACATCTATCTCATGCCTAAGTTCACTTTTGCTGGAACTCCAGGAAAGAGTATATCCACTAGCATACTCGAAATTCACACCTAAAGGAAACAAGACATTTAATAAATAATAATTTTCTACAGTTTCAAACTCCTCGAATTCAATAATTAATTTAGTATTATATGGCATTACATAATCTCTAACCAAAATGCTATCACTAGTTAATTGAGGTAAACTAAATTGATGAAAGTCCTTATCGGGTAATTTGAAATAGTCATCGTTATTTTCAATAATAACTTCGTAATGACCTTCCCTTTCAGCACTGAATTTCAACAAATAGGAACCATTATCATCCGTTTCAGTACTTACTAAAATTTTTGAATCAATAAAATTTCCGACTATATATTCGTACCATCTCACTTTTACTGTCACCTTTTTTACCGGTTCGGTCCCATCTCCAGTAAAAATATGCCCCAAAACTACAGCGCAATCATTCTTACACTTGGGTTTAAAAAATGCTTCTCTTGTTTCGCAGGATATAAAAGAGAAAAACAATAAAATTAAAATCAGAAAGCTTACAACAGGTCGATACATCATAATTTGTATATGACTAAGATACAGAACTGTACTGAAATTACCACCTAAAAAAGACAATGATTAATTATGGCAGCCGGAAAAAAATAGTTTGAATATCCAGCTTCAGAGAAATGTTAAATGACGCGTTTATAAGCACTAATGAGTAATGCGATGGTAACGTTCAATACATCCAGCTTAAATAGGCTTCTTATTTTAGAAGTTCTGTCTGCATCTTCTCCACCACCTCAGCTTTCAATTGAGGCAACTCTTTCTGGGTTAAGCCAACAGTTGAAATAGGAGCTAATAATTTTACATATACTTTGCCGGGTTTCATTACAAAACTGCTGGGCTTCATCAGTTTGGCTGCACCTTTAATGACAACTGGTAAAATTGGTGCTTGAGCATCTATGGCTATTCGGAAAGCACCATCATAAAAGCCTTGAAGAGGTTTATCAGTTCTATTCATTGTGCCTTCAGGAAAAACCAAAATAGAGTTCTCATTTTTTAGCACTTCATTTAAGCGATCTTTACTTTTTTGTCTGCTTCGAGGATTAGATCTGTCTACTACTTCCGTAATAGTTTTAATAATAATGCCAAAAATTGGGATTTTAGTAAGTTCCTTTTTAGCCAAAGCCTTGAATGGAGCATCTATCGCCTGAGGAATGGCTGGAGTATCCAAAAATGAGGTGTGATTTGAGATAATCACATAATTCTGTCCTTTTTTAAAGTGCTCTTTTCCTTCAACCTTATAAATAATTCGATTAAAAAAGCTAAAAAGAAAAGACCATAAACGAATTGCTTTAAAGCTTAATTTATTCCCCTTTTTAGAAATAAGTGATGGAATAATAAAAACAGGAAAAAGGATAATCATGAAAACATGAAAAACCAGTAAGGCCCAAATGGTATAGATGAATTGGAAAAATTTCAGCATTGAATCAATAAAATCTTTTATAAGAATACAAAGATGCCAAAAATAATAGAATCAAGCCTTCTTTAAAGGAATTTAAACTTAAGCTTTTCAAACGAAAAAAAAATCATTACTTTAGTTTTAAACTAACACCTTAAAATGAAAAAGACCTATTTATTAATTTTATTAACAATTACGACTGTCAATTTTGCTGTATCTCAAAATCAGGATAAAGATTCAATTTTAAGAAATTGGGAAGAGTATGCTAGTGCAGACTCAGAGCAAATAATAAAAGAAGGCCTGAACTTTCAATCCTATTTGTACAAAGGCACCAATCTTAAACGTGAGCCTGTCACTAATTTTGACGACTACCCTCAGAAAATTATATTTTATTGGACAACGGACTGCAGATACTGTAAAAAAGAACTAGATGATTTAGAAAGAATAATCATCGAGCAACCATCTTTAAAAGATTCTATCCTTATTGTCATGCGGGTTGTGAAACAGAATAAAGAATGGAGTCTGAAGAAAGGCACTAATGATTATACAGTTTTCAAGGGAAATAGAGAATTCTTAAAGTTACCTGTACCGCTACTTTTTTTGTCAGAGGAGATTCTCGAAAAATCAACTCTAAGGTCAGCCCCAAATACTTTATTCTTAAATGATGATCAGGAAATTGAATTTATTAAATCCGCATACTTTGTATCTAAGAAAAAATCGGAGATAGAAGAAATCAATTATGAATTCTTAAAATGGAAAATCAATAAGCATCTTGATCCCGAAGATTCCTGATAATTTCTTCCGATACGCTTCAGAAATTTCAGTAATGAGGTGCTAAGTTTTTTTGTAGTAAATAAAATCATCTACTAAACATAATAAAAGCTCCCCAATAATATGGATGTTTATATTCATTTAACATTGCCAATTGTGCCGATCTAAATGCATCAGGAATTGCCTTGCCTTGTACGTTTTCTCTGTAAAAACCAGACATTAATTTTTGAGTGGCAGTATCATCTACTTTCCATAAACTCATCACCAATGATTGGGCTCCAGCTACAATAAATGCTCTTTGAAGCCCATAAACACCTTCCCCTGCTTTCACATCGCCTTTCCCGGTTTCGCAGGCGGAAAGAACCACCATTTCGGTATTATTTAAATTCAGGTTAATGGCTTCGTAAGCAGAGAAAAAACCATTATTACTTTGATTAAATGACTGTGAACTTCCTGAACTTTCTTCAGCCCCTGCTCCTGTTAGTAACAAACCAGAACGCAAAAGTGGATTTTGTCTTATATACTGCAACTGCACCCCGAATAAATTATCATTTGCTTGCTTATCCTCCAAAAAGTACCCGTGACTAGCCAAATGCAAATATTTTGGAGATTGCACCTGCTTCAAATTCGATTCATTGGCCTCACTGCTCAGATACTTTTGCATTTTCATGCTAGGCGAAAGGTATTTTGAAATATCCTCAATTTCCTTTCTAGTTCCCGGAAGCTGGGCTATGCTTTGACTATTAAAATTAGGATCCCCCATTAAAAAGGCCGTTTGCTGTCCATCAGACTGAGCTGATTTCTCAAATAATATATCATTTGGATGTCCGATATAACGGATATCGTGATCTTGAATCAAGTATTTTCCATTCGGTTGCTGAATTGTATTCATATTCACCTGGTTATAAATTCCATCTGGAGATATATAAATCCTGCTAGCATCTGCGATTTCATTTTCTAAACTCTTCCAATATTGAGTATAGGAATAATCATCTTTCATTTTTTGATTGATGACGTTATTGTAATATGAATAATATCTGTTTTCTAATAGATTTCCTTCCTTATTAATAATAATGCTAGGTTTTTCCTGTCCCTTCTTCAATATCACATAAGCATAAGCATTTTCAGAAGTCAATTGCTTATCATAAATCGGATATTGTACAATTTCAACTATCACCTGACCTGGTTTCAACTTACTTAAAAGAGCTTTATAATCCGTATTTCTTCCCTCATAAGCGCTTGAAAAGGCCTCAGATTTCAAAGACAATTCTTTTTCAGTTTGATTGGTGACATTTTCAAGCGAATCTACATTTAATGATTGCTCTTCTATTTCTTCGTCACTTAATGCATAAGCGTTGGCCAATTGTTGTTTTTGATCCAACCATTGCTCATAAAGAGCAGTCAATTCTTCATCCTTTTGACTGAAGATTGTATTTCTCAAAGCTGTTGATGCACTTAACAAAATTCCTTTAGTAGATAACCTATAGCTCATAAAGTCCTCCATTAACTCAGGATTTTCTTTATGATTTTCTAAGGCAAAATTATAAAACCTAAAAAATCGTGGTTTAAGTTGCTCCCAATATTTCGTTTTTTCAGCCTCACTGAGCGCAGGAAAGTAATCTTTTATAAACTCTTGACTCGTTTCCATCACTCTTTTGAAATAGCTTTGAGCTGATTCCAATTGACCATTTGCCCAAAACCATAAAGCCAAATCTTCTTGACTTTTCACTACTTTGGGATGTGTTTTAGATAGTTTTCTTTCACGTGTATAAAGTGCTGATTGCAATAATGACTCAGCTTCCTCCTTCTTCCCCAAAAAGCGATAAAGGTTTCCTAAGTCTGATTGAGTTCCTGCTGTTGTCAGGTGTTCTGCTCCGAACTTACCTTCATAAATTTCAAGAGCTATCCTTAATGCCTCTTCTGCTTTGTCATATTCACCCTTTTCTACATATAAGGCTGCAATATTGGATTTCATATGAGCGTAGTCAGGATCATTTTTAGCATTTAGCTTCAACCTGCTTTCTTGTAAATCCAAGACTTCCTGAAAAGTGTTTTCTGCGGTTTCCAAATCGCCATTTTCTTGTTCAAGTATGGCTTTATTGGTCAAAAATTGTAGATAAGTACTATTTTTATCAGTTAAACTCTCTTTAGCAATTTCAGTGCACTTTTGCATCAAGCCCAAAGCCTCGTCTGCTCTTCCCATATATTGATTTAAAATGGCTTCATTATTTAAATAAATAGCATACGGAAGCATTTCATTTTCCTTTTCAGCATTCAGTTTTTTGCCCAGTTGCCTTATTATTCTTTCCGCTTCAATGAAATTCCCTAAATTAATTTGTAGCACCGCATGATTGTTCAACTCAGCCAAATATCCTATACTTTCTTTTCCTTGTAACTTTTCCCAGCCCTCCAGAGCTTTTTGAGTAAATTCTTCTGCTTTAGTATAGCGCCCCATATCACTATAAAGTAATCCTAGTAAGCCAATAGACTTTAAATAATTAGGTTCATTTGTAGCTGAAATTTGCTCGTAGCTCAATTTAGCTAACTTCAAATTTGCTTCTGCCAAAAACTGGTTTCCCATATTGTAATTTAATCTGCCGAAATCATAAATATCGCGAGCAGCCTCCAAATCAGTTTGGGGCTCATCATCTCTTAAAAGGAAATTAGCTGTTTTAATTAAGCCTTCTCCTTTTTGCTGATTTTCGAAAGATTCTGTTTTATCTAAAAAAGCAATTGCATAATTAAAAGAAAGCGTATCATAACTATCGCGCTTTTCTTCCGTTTTTTCCACTAATTTATCTTTCACTAACTTTTCCGCCTTCTTTTTCAAAGCATCTCCAATTCCAAATTGAGCAATTGATTGATGTGTGAAGAAGGTTAAAGACAGGAATAAAAAAGTATTTAGTGCTAATTTTAGTAAAAAAGACATAATAGTGAATTCGTTTTATTTTTGTTAATACTATAAAAACTGAACAATTTTCATAAAAATAAGTAAAATAATTAGTGATATATCAATAATTAAAGTCAAGAAATTTATTTCCTGAACAATTTTTTAATATGATGAGAAAAATAAGAATGCCTAAGATAGTTCCTGAATACAAAAACAGGGAGAAAATTATCTTAAGAGACTTTTTAGCATTAGAAAGAACCACCTTAGCTAATGAAAGAACGCTTTTCGCATACATCCGCACAAGCCTATACTTAATATTAGGTGGTATAGCATTTTTAAAAATGGAGAGCTTACAAAATATACAGTGGATTGCCTATCTATCCTTCGGCATAAGTTTTCTAATGATAGTTTATGGTCTAATTCGTTATTTTAAGTTAAAACGTAGACTCCAAAAATTTTATGACGAAGATTCAATGAAACATTTTGAGGAAGAGCAAAAAGATGATAATAAATGATTTTTATTGCATATTTTAATTAGTTTGGAAATTAGTGTTTGTACCTTTGTAACCGAATTCAGATAATACCCATATGTACCCAATCAAAAAAGTAATAATAGGATTAGATTTAAGAGAATTAGATCAAACTATGGTGGAGTTTGCAGATTTTTTAGCCAATGCTCCAGCTGTAGAAGATATTTATTTCGTTAATGTTATTAAGAACCTATACGTTCCAAAAGAAGTATTGAAAGAATTTCCTGATCTGGTAGAAAATGCCATTAAGGAAAGGAAAGAAGAAATGGAAAAAAAGGTTTCGGAATTTTCAACAGGCAAGCATCATGAAAAATTCCACTTCAACGTTCTAAATGGTAAAATTGCTGACAGCATTCTAAAATTCACAAAAGAAAAAGATATTGATCTTATTGTGATGGGTAGAAGAGAGAAAGCGAATGAGAGCGGTGCACTTTCTCAAAGATTGGCAAGAAGAGCGGCTTGTAGTTTGCTAATAATCCCTGAAGGCACAAGCCCAAAGATGGATAGAATTTTAGTACCGAGTGATTTTTCAGAATATTCAAAACTAGCCTTGGAAGAAGCCATAAATATTGCAAAATCAAATAAAAATTCTACTGAGATTACAATTCAAAATGTATTTACAGTTCCAACTGGCTATCATTATACGGGAAAATCCTTTGAGGAATTCACTGAAGTAATGAAGGAAAATGCAGTCAAAAATTATAAAAAGTTTATTAAAAGATTCGATACAAAAGACATCAAAATAAAAGCCGTGTATTCTCAAGACACAAATGAAGATGTAACCACGGACATGATAGATAAAGCCCATGAAATAAAGGCAAATGCAATTATTATTGGCGCAAAAGGAAGAACTGCCACTACTGCCTTCTTTCTGGGAAGTATAGCGGAAAGATTAATTCAGCTAGATAATGATATTCCATTGATGATAGTAAGACCTAAAGGTAAAAATGCCGGCTTTTTAGAGTTTTTAAAGGAATTATAATGCGTAAAACCATAGAAAAATTTTACAATTGGCTTTTTGCAGATAAAGAAAGTGAGGAAGAGGTTCCTTATGCCAATAAACGCTTTATGTTTTGGTTTTCTATTATCAGTTTCGCAATAGTACTTTTTTTCATCGTAAAAGATGTAGTTAAGAACATCCAAAACGTGCAACCGTAATGCAGCACATCTCTCTCACAGATCTCAATATATTAATTAAAGACACGCTTAATACTCAGTTGGAACCTTCCTATTGGGTAGTAGCAGAAATTGGAGACCTTAGAGAAGCTCGCAATGGACATTGTTATATTGAATTTGTAGAGAAAGACGAGGAAAGCAATCAATTGCTTTCCAAGAGTAGGGCCACCATATGGTCCTACAGTTACAGAAGTATAAGTGCTTGGTTTCAATCCATCACAGGAGAAAACTTGAAGGCAGGCATGACAGTTTTGGCAAATGTCCAGGTTCAATTTCATGAGGTATATGGACTAAGCTTAAATGTAAAAGATATTGATCCCAATTTCACTTTAGGGGAAAGAGCCAGGAAAAAGCAAGAGATTATTAACCAACTGAAAGAAGATGGGGTTTTTGAGATGAACAAAAGCCACGTTCTACCATTAGTTCCTCAGCGCATTGCTATTATTAGTGCAGAATCAGCAGCAGGTTATGGCGATTTTATGAATCAAATCTTAGACAACGACTATCAGTATAAATTACATACCCAGTTATTTGTGGCTACAATGCAGGGAGACAAAGCTGCTCAAACCATCATTTCTGCTTTACATCAAATTCATGAGCAGATGAATAATTTTGATGCAGTAGTTTTAATTCGTGGTGGTGGAGCTCAGGTGGATTTGGATTGCTTTGATGATTATGAATTAGCCTCTCATATAGCACAATTTCCTATACCAGTTTTCACAGGGATTGGTCATGAAAGAGATGAAACGATTTGCGATTTAGTGGCGCATACCAAATTAAAAACTCCAACAGCTGTTGCTGAATTTTTGATTAGAGGCATGAGGATTTATGAGGAAAAACTCAATCTGGCTACTCAAAATATTTTAGCTCATCTCAATCAAAAAGTAGAAAGAGAGCAGCATAAACTGAATGACCGCAAACATTCAATACGCTATGCCTTGAAAAAGCATTTTAACAAAGCGGAAAACCAATTGGCTCGTTTTCAACAGAAGTTACGATATGATGTCAGGAAAAGCTTTCAAAACACCCACCAAAAGTTAGAGATTTACGAAAAAACACTGGAATTAATCAATCCAGAAACGGTTTTCAAAAAAGGCTATTCCTACACTAGCCTAAATGGCAAAAGCATTATGGGGCAAAAGCTTAAAAAAGGTGATGAATTGAAGACTATTACGGCTGATCAGGAGGTTAAAAGTAAAGTGGAATCTGTGGGGAAAAGAGATTAGATAATGCAAAGCAACAGCCTAAGGTTACTTATTTTAACCACTAAGTTCCTCTAAGAATTTCACAAAGAACACTAAGAAATGGCTTAAGGTTATATATATTTTACAACTTTGTGAAGCTTAGTGAAAAGCATCGTGCCTTTATGGTTAGAACATAAATCTGTTTATTAAGTGCATTGAAGTCTAAATTAGTAATTATCTTCCGTAGCCTTCCATAATCCCTAGCCCAAAAAGCGCAAAATCATATTTCACGGGATCATTAGCATCCATTTTTCTTAAGGCTTGAGTCAATTCTTCTGCTGTTTGCCAATCGGTTTGCTTTCTTTGTATTAATCCTAATTTGCGAGCTACTCTGTCCACATGCAAATCGCATGGACAAATTAAATCTGCTGGTTTAATTTTATGCCAAATTCCAAAATCAACACCTCTATCATCTTGCCTAACCATCCACCTTAAAAACATGTTAATTCTTTTGCAGGCAGACTTTCGTTCAGGTGTTGCAATATGTTTTCGGGTTCTTTGCGGAGCTAATTCGGAAGCAAAAAAGAAATGGTGAAATGCAATCAAACTTTGCTTCATAAATTCTGAATCATCAGATGATTTTCCTAATAGAAAGGCTTCTTCCAAACTATCATGCTCCTGATAAAATTCTTTAAAAAAATGAATGAAATAAAGTGTATCAATATCATTGAAAGTCCGATGCTTAAAATGCATCAAGTCTTTCAAATCATTTTCAGAGTGATTTAAAATAAATTCATGCGGACTGTTGCCCATCATGGCCATCAGCTCTTTACACTTATTGATGATGGTTTTCCTTTGTCCCCATGCTAAGATGGAAGCAAAAAAAGCAGAAATTTCTATATCCTGCTTTTTGGTAAATAAATGTGGTATACTGACTGGATCATCCGCTATGAAATCAGGACGATTATACAAATCGTACTTTTCATCCAATAAGGATTTTACTTCCTCAAAATGCTTCATTTTTAATCTTTCAGCGGAAGATAACTGATTTCAACAGGGAATTTATAATCTACTCCGCCCAGTTTTTCAAATGCTTTTTTAGAAATTCTAATGATCACTTTTTCATCTACCCCAGTGTTGGGTAATTTACCAAGGACTCTTACAAAAACGATTTGATCATTCAAATCATTTCTAACTTGCATAATAGTTCCAATTTTGGCTGTCCTGTGCAATGCTAAATATTTTTCTGTACCCTCAGATCCTTCGATTACTTCTGCTACACCTTTTTCCTTGATTTTATCAATTTTAGGCATATCATCTTCCTCCACAGTGAAATAAGCCTTGGTATCCTGCTTTTGTGGATTTTCAGATAACTTTGGTTTAGGATCATCAAAAATAGGCTTCACCTCTTCCTTTTCTTCAATTTCTACATCCGACATTAAAGCATCCGGATTTTGTATAAATAATTTCTGCCCAAGCCTCAGTTGATAATTATTTAGACTATTCCATTTTCTAAGATCTTCCACTTCCACACCGTATTTTTCTGATAAACTATATAAAGTTTCACCTGATTCAACAATATGAATTCTGGATTTATCAACTTCTTTTGACTCATTTTCTTTGGAAGAAACTATATCTTTTGACTTTTCTTCCTCCATTTCTGGTGGCACAATTTTGATTACTTCTCCCCCAAAAAACGGCTCTTTAAATTTATTCCACTTTTTAAGCTTAGCCTCGCTCAATCCGTACATATTTGCTACTTTTTCATAAGTTTCACCTTTTTTAGCATTATGGAAGGTCTGGACACTTGGAGTTTGATACTGAGCTGCTGGTTTTTCTTCTTTTTCCGATTTTTCTTCTTTTACTTCAGCGGTCTTTGCTTTTATAATTAGTTTTTGACCAACTGAAATATTATTATCTTTTAAATCATTAAGCTTAATTATGTCACTTTGTGTAACACCATATTTCTTGGATAGACTGTAAATAGTTTCTCCAAGATCAACTACATGAGTGATTTGCTCATTATTTCCATCCTTCTCAACTTCATCATCCTTCTTTTTATTGGATGGAAAAGTAGCAGGTTTACTTATCCATAACTTTTGACCTATACTCAAATTGGATGACTCTAAATCATTCCATTTCACAATATCATCTTGACTAACATTATATTTCCTTGAAATAGAATAAATAGTTTCACCTGCTTCAACTATATGTTGTTTTCCATTAGATTTTGGAGAGGAAGTACCAGCAGTGGATTTAAATTCTTCTTCTTTATAGGGAATCAAAAGTTCTCGACCAATTTGATCAATTTTATATCCATCTTTTTCCTGAGGATTCACTTCTTGTATTTCTGCTACAGAAACATGATAACGCTTCCCTAAAGAATAAAGAGTTTCTTTGGGCTCTAATTTATGTATAATGTATTTTTCTCCGTCTATAACTTTAATCCCCACAGAATCAATAGCAATGGCATTTGCTTTAAATGAGGTAATAATTATGAAAAATAGACAGATGAATGAAATTTTTATCTTCATGCTTTTTTTAAGGTATTCGATTGCTGTACAAAAATGGTTATTATGTAATGATAAGTAAAATAAAACTGTATTTTAATTCTCAAATTGATAAAGAAAACGTGAATATGATTTACGAATTATAAATTCATGAGTTTAAAATAAATTTCAATATAGATTTTTGATGTAAATCTGCAATTTTCAAACCAGACTTTAGACCCTATATTTGTACCTCTTCAAATAGGTGAGAAAAATAGAAGCTTAATGTTCGATTGATACGCCAATTATTATTTAAGGAACCTATTTAAAAGAGGTTCTAATTGGAAATGAGGAGCCTAAAACTATTACAAATCTTTAATTATGTTCAGTTTGTAGAATTTTTTCAAAATGTCACAACTTATTATTGTTGCTTAAATACTAATCTCTTAAATTGATGCATAATTTTTATACATGAAAAAAACAGCCTTAATTTTATTTATAATAAGCACCATTCAAATCCCACTTTTTGCTGACTCTTCAGATGTAAAGCAAGAAGTTTTCATAATGGAAATAAAGGATCAAATTGATGTCAGAACCAAACGGTATGTAGACTTAGCTCTTCAAGAAGCTAAAGACAGAAATGCATCCCATATTTTAATTGAAATGAATACTTATGGGGGCGCACTATATGATGCTGATGAAATCCGGTCTGCATTATTAAATTTAGATATTCCTGTTTATGTTTTTGTAGATAATAATGCCGCTTCAGCTGGAGCCTTAATTTCAATTGCTTGTGATAGTATTTATATGGCACCGGGTGGCAGCATAGGTGCTGCGACTGTCGTAAACCGGACAGGTGAAGCAGCTCCTGACAAGTACCAATCCTATATGCGTTCTATCATGCGTTCTACCGCTGAAGCTTCAGGAAGAGACCCTAGAATTGCTGAGGCTATGGTAGATGAAAAAATTGAAATTGAGGGGATTACCAAAGCAGGAGAAGTCATTACGTTTTCTACATCAGAAGCTATGAAAAATGGATTTTGTGAAGGTGAGTTTAGCAGTTCCACAGAATTATTAACATATCTAAAATTAGATAATGCTACAGTTCATCGTTATGAAGTAAGTAATACAGAAGCCATAATTTCTTTTTTTATCAATCCCTTTATAAGTGGAATTTTAATACTAATCATAATTGGAGGTATATACTTTGAATTACAAACCCCGGGAGTTGGCTTTCCAATTATGGCTTCAATTGTAGCCTTAGTACTTTATTTAGTACCTTATTACTTAAATGGATTAGCTGAAAATTGGGAGATATTAGCTTTTATCATTGGATTAGTACTCATAGCAATTGAGGTTTTTGTCATTCCCGGGTTTGGAATCTTTGGAATCTTAGGATTAATTCTGACTTTAGGTTCCTTAGTTTTCATGATGCTAAATAACGAAATGTTCGACTTTGAATTTGTACCAAAAGAAAATATCACTAGAGCACTGCTCACTACTTTAACAGGATTATTTGGTAGCATAATTTTGATGTTTATCGGAGGAGTACGCTTAACAAATAGTAATTTTTTCAAAAGAGTTGCTTTGCAAGGAGTTCAATCTAAAACGGAAGGTTACTCCTCCCGCTTTATTGCAGCTGGAATGGCTGGTAAAACAGGAGAAGTATTCTCAGTACTTCGACCAAGCGGAAAAGTAGAAATAGAAGGGGAACTTTATGATGCACATACAAGAGGTGAATATTTAGAACAAGGAGAAAAAATAGTAGTAGTAGATGAAAGTGGAACAAGTTTAAAGGTCAAAAAAGCTGATAACTAAGAAGATATGGACATAATAGGAATTATCCCTGCAAGATATGCCTCAACCAGATTTCCCGGGAAACCACTTGTTGACATTGGCGGAAAAACCATGATTCAAAGAGTGGTAGAACAGTGCAAAAAATGCAGTGCACTAAAAAAAGTAATTGTCGCTACAGATGATAAAAGAATTTTTAATCATGTAAAAGAATTAGGTCATGAGGTTTTTATGACTAGCCCTGAGCATAAAAATGGTACTGAACGTTGCCATGAAGCACTAAAATTGGATGGAGGTAGCTATGATTTTGTTATAAATATTCAAGGGGATGAACCATTTATAGATCCAGAACAAATTACCCTTTTAACGAGCATACTTAATAGAAAAACAGAAATAGCCACCCTAATCAAAAATATTGATCATTTAGAAGATTTACAGAACCCAAATGTCATAAAAGCTCTCAAAGCAGATAGCGGATTAGCTTTATATTTTTCTCGATCACCTATTCCTCATATGCGAAATATCCCTACAGAAGATTGGATGAAAAGCCACCAACATTATAAACACATTGGAATTTACGCTTATAGAGTAGATATTTTAGCTAAACTTATAACCCTTACCCCTACTCCTTTAGAACTAGCCGAATCTTTAGAGCAATTGCGTTGGATAGAAAATGGATACCGAATAAGAACAGCTATTACCCCTATAGAAACTATCGGAATTGATACTCCGGAGGATGTGGAAAAGGCCTTGAAAGTAATGCAACTATGAAGGAAAAATTAATAAATGGACACCCTCATACTGTACTAACTCATGATAATCCTGAAGTTGATATCTTAAGATTGAGAAGTAAGGATTTCTACTTATCAATGAATAAACGAAGATCAGTTCGTGATTTCTCTGACCAACCCTTTCCAAAAGAAGTAATAGATAACATTATTAAAACAGCTTCAACGGCTCCATCTGGTGCTCATAAACAGCCTTGGACCTTTTGTGTTATTTCTAACCCTGATTTAAAAAAGAAAATAAGAGCTGCTGCAGAAAAAGAAGAATTTGAAAGCTATCAAAGCCGTATGAGTGAGCAATGGTTAAAAGACTTAGAACCCATTGGTACTGATTGGAGAAAACCATTTCTGGAAACTGTTCCTTATATCATAGTAGTTTTTAAAAAGATTTATGATGAGGAAGAAGGTCAAAAGAAAACAAATTATTACGTAAATGAATCAGTTGGAATAGCTTGCGGATTTTTAATAAGCGCCATTCACCAAGCTGGTTTAGCTACCTTAACCCATACTCCCAGCCCTATGAATTTTCTTTCTGAAATTCTGGAAAGACCCAAAAATGAAAGACCATATTTATTATTACCTGTTGGTTATCCAGCAAAGGAAACTTATGTACCTAAACTAAGTAGAAAGGGATTAAGTGAAATAGCTGAATTTTATGATTAAAAAGTGACTTTGATTTTTTTCTCTCCTTCTTTTAATTGGATGTGACAACAATCCTTTCCAATAACCATTGTATGTTCTACAACAGTTTTACCGTCAATCAATCCATAGAAAACAACTTCATTTCCATCAAAACTTAAGTCTTTCATTTGACCGTCTGTAGCAACTGGGTAAAAACCATCTTTCGATTCATATACATCATCAGGAATATTTATTTTCTCCCCATTAATTTCAGTATAAAATTCATCTAAGATTACTGCTTCCCCATTACTATCAATAATCTCTAAGTTAATGATCCTGAACTCCATGGTGCAAATAATATCAGGCGGACATGGATTTTCTTTTGAATCCTTGGAAGTAGATTTTTGATCTTGACAAGTAGCGGCCATAGAAATAAAACAAAAAAGTATTAATAAATTTTTCATGGGTTTTCAATTATAAGTTTATCATCTCCCTCTATTAGCAGGACGTGGCAGCAATCATGCCCAATTACCATTTGGTGCTCCACCAAATTCTTACCATCTTTTTCACCTACAAAAATCAATGTAGAACCTTCTCTATTTAATTCCTGCAAATCAGCATCTGTAATGACAGGATAAATTCCTTTACCTTCCTGCAAATCGTTTAATTCATATTCAAACTTTTTTCTAGAATCATAAAAAGTATAGAAATCATCCAAAATTACGGGATTCCCATCCAAATCAGTTATTTCAAGCGTAATGCTTCTAAATTCCTCAGTACATATAATTGATTCAAAATCACAATCATCTTTAGATATATTTTCATCTTCACATGACATGAATGAAAATGCAATAGTGAATAAAAATAAATGCAAGGATTTGATTTTCATAAAAAATAACTCTTTCAATTTTAACGATGCCTTTCTTCCAATATTTTCACTACATCCTGTAATTTATAGCCTTTAGCTTGTAAAAGAATTAAATAATGAAATAGTAAGTCAGCAGATTCATTTAAGAATAATTCCTCATTATCATCTTTAGCTTCAATTACAACCTCAACGGCTTCCTCTCCTACTTTTTGAGCTATTTTATTAATGCCTTTATCAAACAAGCTTTTCACATAAGACTTTTCATTAATTCCGTTCTTACGCTCTTCGATTACAGCTTCAAGCTGATCAATAAAACCAATTCCCTCATTTTTTTCATCCCAGCAGGTATCAGAACCCGTATGGCAAGTAGGGCCATCAGGTTTAGCTTTTATTAAAAAAGTGTCTTGGTCGCAATCTAATGAAATATCTACCAGATGAAGGAAATTTGATGAAGACTCTCCTTTTGTCCAAAGTCTTTGTTTGGATCTGCTATAAAATGTAACCTTTCCGCTTGATTGGGTTTTCTCTAGTGCTTCCTCATTCATATAGCCTAGCATTAGGACTTTTCCAGTAATGGAATCTTGAATGACTGCTGGAAGTAAACCATTTTCACCTTTCGAAAAATCGGGTTTTTGCATAATTCTAATATTATTTAAATCTAAAGATTAGATTCTTGTAGGTATATTTTTATTCTTTAAAAAAGTTTTCAGTTCTGGGATTCCTATTTCTTTGAAATGAAATATGCTGGCAGCTAAAGCCGCATCGGATTTCCCAGTTGTAAAGGTATCATAAAAATGTTGCATATTCCCTGCGCCACCAGAAGCAATCACGGGTACATTTACCAATGAAGAGATTTTAGACAATAATTCATCTGCAAAACCAGCTTTAGTACCATCATGATCCATAGAAGTCAATAAAATCTCTCCTGCACCCAATTCAACTGCCTTCTTTATCCAATCTTCAGTTTCAAGCTCAGTAGGCTTAGAACCACCATGTGTGTGGACTATATTCTTATCTCCCACTCTTCTGGAGTCTACTGCCACCACTATGCACTGTGAACCAAATTCATCAGCCATTTCTTTAATGATTTGTGGGTTTCGAACTGCTGCGGAATTAATTGATACTTTATCAGCTCCTGCTGCCAAAAGCACTGAAACATCTTCTACGGTGCTTATACCTCCGCCAACAGTAAAAGGAATATTAATAGCTTCAGCTACTTTTTCTACCAGTTCCACCAAAGTTTTTCGCTTCTCATTTGTGGCAGTTATATCTAAAAACACTAACTCATCTGCACCTTCTTCAGCATAAATTTTGGCCAACTCAACTGGGTCACCGGCATCTCTTAATTCTACAAAGTTAACACCTTTAACTGTGCGACCATTTTTTATATCCAAACAAGGAATTATTCTTTTTGTAAGCATACTATTGAAACTGCTTTAAATCTGATAAGTTTATTCTCTTCTCATAAATAGCCTTTCCCACAATGGCACCGTAAACATTCATTCCTTCCAAGATTTGAAGATCTTCTAGCTTACTTACTCCTCCACTGGCTATGAGTTTGATATGTGGAAATCTATCCAGTATATCCTGATATAATTGATTTGAAGTGCCTTGCAAAGCTCCGTCTTTTGAAACATCCGTGCATATTACATATTTCAAACCTTTGGCTAGATAGTGCTCTAAGAAATCAAAAATATGTTTTTCTGAGCTTTCCTGCCATCCATGAATGGCGATATGCTTCCCTTTCACATCAGCGCCCAGTATTATTTTTTCACCACCAAACTCTTCAATCCATTCGGTAAATAAAGCTTCATTTTTAACCGCAATACTTCCACCGGTTATTTGATTGGCGCCTGCATTAAATACATCATGTAAGTCTTCAGTGCTTTGAACCCCACCACCAAAGTCAATTGTTAAATTAGTATTATCAGAAATGGATTTTAACACATCCAAATTCACTACATGCTTTGCTTTTGCGCCATCTAAATCCACTAAATGCAACCTTTGGATTCCAGCTGCTTCAAATTCTTTGGCTACTTCCAAAGGATTATTGTTGTATTCTGTTTTCTGATTGTAATCGCCTTTGGTAAGGCGAACACATTTTCCATCTATTATATCAATGGCTGGTATGATATGCATAATCTTATAATTCGAATAAAAAATTCTTTAAAAACTGTTCTCCTGCCTCCGCACTTTTTTCGGGATGTGGTTGAATGGCGTAGTAATTATCCTTATGAAGAACATTGCTAAAAGGTAACATATACCCAGTTTGAGAAATTGTTTGATCACAAAGTTCGGCATAATATGAGTGCACAAAATAGAAATAAGCCGGTGACTTAATTCCTTTAAAAATTGTATCATCTGTTAAGCTTCCTATATTCCACCCCATATGAGGTACCTTTAATTCATTAGGAAACTTTTTAACATTTGCATCAAAAACTCCAAGACATTCTGTATCACCTTCCTCTGAATGTTTGCACAATAACTGCAAACCCAAGCAAATACCCAAAAAAGGATTCTCTATAGATTGGATGACCTTATCTAACTCCCTTTCTTTTAAATATTTCATAGCAGATTTTGCTTCTCCTTGTCCAGGAAAAATCACTCGATCTGCTTTTAAAATTTCATTAGGATTATCAGTCAGATTCCCTTCTAAGCCTAATCTTTTTAATGCTAGCATAACTGATTTAATATTGCCTGCATTATATTTTATAACTGCTACTTGCATATATGTATTCTAAAGATTTGCACATTTAATACATCTTGAACTAGAGGGCATTAACAATAATCTATTAATATTGATTTCGTTGCCGCATCGAGAGCATTTACCAAATTTTGGTGAATCATAAATGGAAAGCCATCTTTTTAAACCATTCAATTCACTTTCTGCTTTTTGAATTTGAGATTCACTTATCGCTTTATTATTAATATAATCCATTCGACTCAATCTACCTACGGCATTATCCAATCCCTGAGGTTTACTTGCCTCTTTTAATTCTTTAATAGAAACTTCTAATTCTATTAATTTAACCTCCATTTTTTCCTTTAATATTATCCTTTCTTCTTCAGTCATAATTCTATTTCATCACTAAAAACCGCAAGTTACTAATTGTATTCTTAACCTATGACAATATTATGATGAAGCTCATAAAATATTTATGATAGGTACAAACTATTTTAATGTACCTACGTTTAGTGTCGATACATACATTATAAAAACTAAATTTAATTTAACAATTATGGCAACTAAATGGAATATCGATCCAATGCACAGTGAAGTGCAATTTAAAATTAAGCACTTAGTAATATCAACAGTAACTGGTCAATTCAACAAATTTGAAGGAAGTCTTGAATCAGACCAAGAAGATTTTGATGGAGCAAAAGCAGAATTTAAATTAGAGTCTGCTAGTATTGACACCAATGTAACAGACAGAGATAATCATTTGAAATCACCTGAATTTTTTGACGCTGAAAAATTTCCACATATTAAATTTACCAACGGTAAATTAACGAAAACAGGAAATGATTATAAGTTAATGGGAGATTTAACCATAAAAGAAAATACAAAACCTATCACCTTAGATGTGGAATATGGTGGATCAATGGTTGACGGATACGGTCAAAACAAAGCAGGTTTTGAAATAACTGGTAAAATCAATAGAAAAGAATTTGGTTTAACCTGGAATGCTGTGACAGAAGCTGGCGGAGTTGTAGTAGGAGATGAGGTAAAACTTCAATTGAATGTTCAGGTAACACAATCCTAAAATAAAAAAGGGCTGATTAAAATTCAGCCCCTTTATATTTTATCTTCTTTTCAAAAAATTGAAAAAACCACCTCTACCTCTTTGAGGTCTTATGTTATAATGTTTTCCACCGACTCCGAAAATCTTATTTAGGAAATCTCCTTGTATATAAAATTCTGCTCTTACATTCACAATGAAATAGTGATCATTGTTCTCTGGATTCCCTCTAATTTCACCTCTACCAGTAGGATCTGACAAGGCTAAAGCAGTTACATCCTCAGGATTATTTAAATCAAACAAAGCTCTATCTGGATAGCCTCTTCCACTCACATCATCTAGATAATCCGTGAAGGTAATTCTATTACTTACTTGAGCTGTAACATCTATAAATTCCGTTACTTTTACTCTTACCCCTACTCCAACTGGAACAACAAAAGCAAAGCGTCCATAGGAATTCGGTCTTTCTGTTTGATATTGTCTTAAAGAAACCATTTCGCCACCTCTAGGAACTGCCATTAAGGTATCTCCAGCTGCATCCCTCAAAAATTCAGGTACCTCAGCTCTAGGGTCAAAAAGCAATACTCCAACACCTGCCACTACATAAGGGTTAATTAATTTTCTTTGCGTAAAACGATTAGCTGTAGGAAAAAGCGAAACAGAAGCTGTTGCACTTAATTCGAGGTTATTGGAAACAAATGAAAGTCCTCTAGATCTTGTATTTAATTCTGGATCTATATCCTGATCATCTCCTGACAGTTGAAAAGCCATTAGGTTTACTCCTGCCTGGACTCTATTAGTAAAACGGTATTGTATACCACCAACAATATTAAGTTTAGTATCAAAATAAGAACCAGGATTAGTTAAATCACCCAAACTTCTGGCATAACCTAAACCTCCGGTGGCCATCCACCTTCTGTTAATACGATTAGAATAGAAGCTTTGAGCAAAAAGTTCTGCTCCAAGTATTAAAAATATCGATATAAGAAGCGCTCTTTTCATTTGTATTTTTTATGCCTATTGTTTGGCATTTAGAATCTTCAATTTAAAATTTATATTCTGTTAAAATGAAACTCGAATACAATTTTTTAGGCCGATTTCATAAAAATTTACCAATAACAAATATAATTATTTTTTTAGAATATAACATAAATGAAGTACATAATCCGATTAAATATCAAAAACACAAAAATATTGCAATCAAAAAAGTATTTTGTATTATATAATAGATACAATTCAATCTAAATTTTGTTTTTTTGGGTATGTTAAAACTAGCTGCTATTGACATTGGTTCCAATGCCATCAGAATACAATTAACCAGAGTAACTCTCTATCAAGGAAATATCACCTTTAAACGACTTGAGTATGTTCGATTTCCTTTAAGATTAGGACAAGATGTTTTCACTACAGGAAGGATAAGCGAGCAATCCAAAGTCAAATTCTTAAAATTAATGCAAGCCTTTAAAATACTTATCGATCTTTACGAGGTAGATGATTATATGGGTTGTGCAACCTCCGCTATGCGAGAAGCTGAAAATGGAAAATATTTAATTGACCAAGTTAAAGCTGAATTGGACTTAGATATTGAAATAATTGATGGTGACAAAGAAGCAGATATGATCAACAAAGCTATTTTTCCCTATATGGATGAAAAAGCTTATTTACATATTGATGTTGGAGGTGGTAGTACTGAATTCAATTTCTATCAGAACAATGAGAAGCTATTATCAAGATCTTTTAGAATTGGCTCTGTGAGACACTTAGAAACGGATAGTTCACACCACATGTGGGACGAAATGAGAAGTTGGATTGAACAAAAGGTGATTAAAAAATCAGTGAAAATTCATGCTATCGGAACAGGGGGGAACATTAATAAAGTTCAGGATTTGGCTGGAAAGAAAGCCGGTAAACGTATTAGTTTGAAAAAGGTCAAAGAAACTCAAGCTTATATCAAAAGCTTTGATATGGATGAGAGAATTAATAAGCTTCAACTAAACCCTGATAGAGCCGATGTTATTATTCCCGCTTTAGATATTTATATTAATGCAATGGTCTGGTCCAAATCACCAAGTATTATTGTGCCCGATAGTGGCCTAAAAGATGGAATCATGCAAGTTTTATATGCTAGAAATCAAGAAAAATTGAAATAGAAAAAAGACTTAAACTTATTCCACTAAACTCAACATCCCCAATTTATCCATTTTTAATCTGCCCTCATCATCTAATTTGCGGACGGCAGAAATCACTTTTTCCTTGGCATAACCTTCAATGTTTTCTGACAATCGCTCAATATTCAAATGGGAATCTTTCAGGATTTGTAAGATTCTTTGCTCTAAATCTGCATCCTGATGTACTGATTTCTTTTCGTTAATACAGACATCACAGACTCCGCATTTCTCCTCTTTATATTCTCCAAAATACTGAAGTAATTTTAATGTGCGGCAAACCAAATCATTTTCAACATAATTCTTCACCGCCATCAATTTTTCATATTTGCTTTTCTTCCGCTCTTCCAGTCGTTTTTTATTTAAAGGCAACTTGTTGGCATCATGCCGTGCTTCCAAAAAAGTTAATTGAGGGGAATCCGATTTGGGTGAATAATCCATCACTCCTTCCTTGTCTAAATAATTTAATTGTTTTACTACCTCTTGCGGACTCATTTCAGCCATTTTGGCTATTTGCAGTTCATTTATGAAAATGACTTGTTGATAAATATCCCCACCATAAATTCGCAATACCGTTTTAATCAGCTTTTCAAATTTGGCATTGGCAATTTCATAGGCATACAAATCCTTAAAATCTAAATTAATATGCAAGCCTGAGGGACGGTAAAACTGTTCATTTAACTGAATAAAGCCCTCTTCTTCCAACACTTTTAGCGCGTGGAAAACCGGAAAAACTTCATAGTTATAATGCTGGCAAAAATCTTGAATTTCAAAATTATAGCTTTGCATTTCGCCAGAACCAATGGCTATTTTAAAATAATTAGCCAGCGACTGATATAACTTTTTGAGGAAATCAAATTCAGGATGAGCCAACTCATGCTTTTCCTCCATTTCCTTAAAATCCTGAGGATGATAAAGCGCTACTGCAAAAGCAGGCTTTTCATCACGCCCAGCCCTACCCGCTTCCTGATAATAAGATTCTAGATTATCAGGCAATTCCCAGTGAATTACGGTGCGTACATCAGGTTTATCAATGCCCATTCCAAAGGCATTGGTCGCAACAATAATTCTAGTATTTCCTTTCAACCAAGCATCCTGCTTTGCGTTTCGATCCGTTTGTGAAAGTCCTGCATGATAAAAATCGGCAGAGAATCCATTTTTCTTAAGTAATTCAGCAATTTCTTTTGTCCGCCTACGATTTCTAGCATATACAACAGATGTGCCTGCTATTTTTCGTAAAATCTCAAAAAGCTTGGCTTCCTTATTTTCTACTTTTCGAACTGAATAAGAAAGATTATCTCTGGCAAAACTCTTTTGAAAAAGCTTCCCATTTTTAAAATTCAGTTTCTCCTGAATATCAATCTTAACATCTTCAGTTGCAGTTGCAGTTAAGGCTATGCAAGGCAAATCAGGAAATAATTCACGAAAGTTGGCAATCTCCAAATATGGCGGACGAAAATCATAGCCCCATTGAGAAATACAATGGGCCTCATCTATTGCGAGTAGGTTAAGATTCATTTTCTTAGCCCTTTCCAGGAATAGCTCAGTTTTCAATCTTTCGGGAGAAACGTATAGAAATTTATACGCTCCATGAGCCGCGTTATCTAATAGAATATCAATTTCTCGATAAGTCATACCTGAATAAACTGCAGCAGCAGGGATTTTTCTTCTTTTTAATTGCTCCACCTGATCTTTCATTAAAGCAATCAATGGAGAAATTACCAAGCATAAGCCTTCACTCATCAAGGCAGGCACTTGAAAACAAATCGATTTACCTCCGCCAGTTGGTAATAAAGCCAAAGTATCATTTCCAGAGGTTACGGAATTGATAATATCCTCCTGCATACTTCTGAAGGCTTCATAGCCCCAGTACTTTTGGAGAACATCAATGGCTTTTGGGTTTTGCATGGAGTTTGGAAAGATATTTTATGTAATTACCAACTAGGAGTTTCCTTATTCAAAAAAGCGGCTATTCCTTTTTTACAATCTTCTGAAGCACGGGCTTTGGCATTTTGCTCAGCTGCATATTGCAAGCCTTCTTCCAAGCCTTTTTCTTGCACTTCAGCTATCATTTGTTTAGTAAAAGCCATGGATTGACCTGAATTGTTTTGAATCAATTGCTGCGCAAATTCATAAACCGTTTCTGAAAGCTTTTCGGTTTCCACCACTTCATTGACTAAGCCCATTTTTTGGGCATCAAGTGCTTCATATAATTTTCCGGATAACAACAACTCTTTTGATTTTCCTTCTCCTATTTTTCTTAATAAAAACACCTTTACTATAGCAGGAATAAATCCAATTTTCACTTCCGTATAGCCGAATTTTGCATGAGGTACTGTATAAGAAAAATCACAGACTGTTGCCAATCCACAGCCTCCGGCTAAGGCATGTCCTTGAATTTCTGCTATCACTACTTTAGGATAAGTGTAAATCTCATAGAAAAGCTCTTTTAAATGATTGGAATCTTCCAGATTTTCTTCATAAGTATTATTTTGTAACCCTTGTATATAAGCTAGATCAGCTCCGGCACAAAAAGCTTTTCCTTCAGCTCTAAGCACTATTACTTTTGCATTATCATCTTCCTTTAGTTGTGCAAAAGCTTGCTTCAGTTCGCCCACAAATTCATAACTTAAGGCATTTCTCTTTTCAGGTCGGTTTAAAGTAATGTAGCCAATTCTGTCTTTAATTTCAATCTTAGTTAATTCCATAGTTTATAATTTCCATTCAAAAGCACCATTTTCGGGTACTATGTAATAGTCTAAATTTTCCTCCTCAAATTTAGCTTTAAAGTTTTGAATGTTATAATAAGAATTGGATGCATCTAGCACAATCTTTTTGGGTTTAAAAAATTCAAGTACCTTCTCAGGTTTTTCTAATGCATTATTGCTGATAATCAATAAATCTGAATCAATCGGTTCTTTAAAAGTGAAATCTTTATCGAATTCCTGATACCAATGAATAATCCGTTTACCCTCCCAAATGGCTAACTTTAATCCATAGAAATCTTTAAATAGCTCTTTTTGATTTTCAGGTTCAAAATGATCAGGGTGGAAATCGGCAATTCCAGCTTGTAATTGACTTGGGTAAACATGAAACCTAAGCTTATTTTTGTCCTTGGCTAATTCTTCCTCCACTTTCAGATATTGCGAAAACCCTTTTCTGATAGCCAAGGCATGATGCTTTCCAGTATCATACACTATCAATTTCTTATCTTGAAAATTCTCATATTGACGCAAACAAATACTAGCACTCATCAAAAATAAGCTTAAAACTGTTATTTTCAGATAATTTAATTTCTTCTCTGAAATAAATAAAGCTATAAAGAAAATGGCAATGTAAATCAACCAGCTCTCTGCCGTATTAATGAAAATACCGTCAATGGTGCTATTAGGAAGATAATCCAGACTGAAAACCAAATAATTAATGATTTGGATAAAATGGTCAATTAAAAAACCTAGCCATTCTGCTGCCCAATCCCAAAATGAAATAATCATTAAAAATAGACTACTGTTGAGAATGACAAATGCAGCCGGAATTACAACTAAATTCGATAAGAAAAAGTAAGTTGGATATTGGTGAAAATAGAGTACCCCTAAAGGCGCTGTAGCCAATTGAGCTGCAATAGAAACACAGGTAATCGCCCATATTTTATCCCATAAAACAAATTTGAATTGTAATAATGCATATAATTTAGGTTGAAAAAATACGATTCCTAATACAGCCAAATACGAAAGTTGAAAACCGACAGAAAATAATAAAAAAGGATCGAAACTCAATAACACAAAAGCAGAAGCTGCCAATGTATTGTAAATATTAGTTTGTCTTTTCATGGCTTGAGCTAAAATGATAAAGCTGAACATCATAGCTGCCCTTTGAACAGATGGGGAAAGTCCGGTTATAAAAGCATATACCCATAAAACAGATATATTGATAATAGCAAAAAAGATTCTGCCTCTTTTACGGTTTCTCCACCTCTTAAGCAGAGTGGAAACAATCAAAAAAATGATCCCTACATGTAATCCACTGACCGCTAATACATGCATTGCCCCTGCAGCCGCATAAGCACTTCGTAAATCATTATCGAGTTCATCTTTTATACCTAAAGTTAAGGCTTTGGCTATTGCTAGGGAGCGGTCATTTTGAATATATTTATTCATTATCCCTTCCAGGTATTGACCTGTTTTAATAGAGGAAGCTATTATTATATTACCTCTTTCCTCCCCTAACTTTACCCATTTGCCAGAAGAAACAAATTGCTGATGATAGATTTGATCAAAGCCTAAAAAACGTTTATAATTAAATTCTAAAGGGTTTTTGGGAGGTTCTAATTCACTTAATCTTGATTTGACTAATAATTGATCACCATATCTCAAGTCTTTAGAAAGACTGTCCTTTTGAAAATACACTATGGCATTTCCACTATAATTTTGCCATTCATTGTTGAGTAAAACTTGCTGAATTTCTACTTTAAAGCCATGCGTTTTCTCAGTAGCTTTTCCTGGATTAATCAAAATAGCTTCAAACGCTTCAATTTCATCAGTATTTACATGAAGCAAATGTGCCTCATCATGTTTTTCAGATTTCCAGAAAGCATTGAGATACCCAAAAGAAAAACAGATCAAAAAAGCTAAGACCGCAAAGGAAACGGATTGTAATACAGGAAACTTATAGCCTCTAAAAAATTGAGCGGAAAAATATAAAATCGATATCGCACAAAAAACAAAAAGGATAATTAGATAAAAATCAGGAAGGAAAGTACCAGCGACTATTCCAAGTGCCATGAATAGCACAAAACGGATAAAGGCGTATCGGTTCCAAGCTTGTTGCATAGAGGAAAATTATAAAAATTTCCTCAAATTTCAATAAAGAATAAGGGAGTGCTTACCAGTTTTCTAACCAAAATTTAACAAAATCATGACCGGATAAGGCTTAAATAAAAATTACTTCCGCCCGTTAGCAACTCCCATTATAATCAATTAAAACATCAATCATTCTGTTATGATTGTCATTGAACTCTCTTACCATGAACTGGAAATTCTTTAATGACATTCATTTTTGAACATTCTTGAGTAAATTTCATAACTAATCTCCAGTTGATTATATGTGCTATCGAAATAAGTATTGCACCAACTACCGTTAATACTATTTCGCTAATAGATAATAAGCCGGTTTGCCCGGAGGCAATAAAAATAAAGCCCATTCCTAAAATCAAGATTGGTAAAAATTTATGATGGTAAATTTTATATGCAGGGATAAATGAAGTAAGAGCAATAACTAAACTAAAAATCACAACAGAATACTCCACCCAGGGATTTCCTAAAAAGTGAAAAGCTGAAAATGTTGAAAAGCTTAACAATAAAGGAATACTAGCGCAATGAAGCGCACAAAATAAAGAAGTAATAAGACCAATAAAGTCTAGAGGAAATTTTATAAAGCTTAGCTTGATTTTATTCATTTTAAGGAATCTATAAATAATGGATGACTGAAACGTATTTTTTAACGCAACTCTATTGCAAAAATAATCAAGATATTTTTAAACGCAACTAATTTGCGTTATCATTTTACTTATTATTAAAATAAAAAAAGGGAGTTCATTAAATGAACTCCCTTTTTCCAACTTGAATAACATTTTGTTTAAAATGTCATAATCCAATATATGATTATTCAAATTTTGAACTCAAATACAATAAAATCAGCCATTCCTTGATTGCTGACGTTTTCTATAGAATGTTCACTTGGTAAATGCCAATGGGCATTTCCTTTATAAATATTACGGATTTCGTCATCTTGATTTTTCTTATCATAACTCACAGAATAATCACTTAAAGCATATACAAGTCTGTAAATCCCTTTGTGAGTTGAAACTTTATCTCCCGATTCCAATTTCACCCGAGAAACCCTTATGGATGGATTATCAAAAAGAACAACTTGATTTAGATTCTCAGCTTTTTTAAGTTCTGATTTCCCATACATCTTGCCTTCAGGAAAACTTTTTGGTTTTCTCATGACAATCAAATATTTAGCATTCGTATTGCCTATATTCTTCACGCTGTGAATCTGTTCTTGATACCAATTTGGAACATCCTTTTGGAAGAGTTTTTCAACTGGCTCGTCATCAGCTAAGTTTTTAATTTCAACTTCAAAGTCATTTAAAGGATACAATACTCTTTCTTTACCTTTGTGCCAAGGAAGTTCTTCGCTGGGCTCTAAATCAACCTTTATTGCTTTAATATAGTCGTTTTCAATTAAGACCTCTTCTACTTGCTTTGTTTCCTGCCTTACTAAGTCCTTATCTTTTACTACTTCGTCCAAAGTTTCTACTTCTGACACTTTTTCTTTCTTCTCACCGCCACAACTAAATAAAAATAATACAGTGAACGGTATTAATATGATTAACTTGTTCATGGTTATTTTCTTTTTGGTATACTATTTTATACCTATGCTATCAAAAATTGTTACATTCGCGATGCTAGAGCACTATTGATCAAAAAGATAAATAATTGAAAAATAAGATATAAGAGGATTTTAGTAATTACGTTTAGAACTTCACTAGATGGTGGCAAACCTGCCACTACACCAGCTTGAGAGCTTCCTAGCTCGAAACATTATTACAATAAGCCTTGGTAGTATTTACTATTGATTATTCATCATCTCCATCTGATAGTGCATTATATTACACTCCTCAAACTGATCGCCTACTTTTTCGAAACCAAATCTGGAATAGAGACTTACTGCAGGAATCTGAGCATGCATATACATTTTCTTCCCTTTAGCTTTAGGGTTTTCTTTGATATTATCGATCACAGCTTTTACTAATGCTTGCCCCACTCCTTTTCCTCTGTGGGATTTTAGAACAGCAAATCTTTCTAATTTCATCCCATTATCAGTAAACCGCCATCTGGCAGTTCCACAGGGATTTCCACTTTCATCAGTAGCTATAAAGTGAATGGAAATTTCTTCAAATTCATCATATTCTTCCTCAGGAGCAACTTTCTGTTCTTTCACAAAAACTTCTTCTCGAATAGCAAATATCTGCTTTAGTTCGTCTTGGGTCTCAACTACTTTTACTGAAATCATTTTTGTTCTTTTTCAATCAGGGCATCATTTTTATCATAGGCTTCAATAATATGTTTTACCAACCTATGCCTCACTACATCTTCTCCAGTCAATTTTATGATTCCTATTCCTTTAATATCCTTTAGAATTTGAGTGGATTCTATCAAACCTGATTTTTGCTTTTTAGGCAAATCCACTTGACTCATATCTCCAGTAATAATGGCTTTAGAATGAGGCCCCATTCTGGTCAGGAACATCTTAATTTGCATAGGAGTTGTGTTTTGCGCCTCATCCAGCAGAATGAAAGCATTATGCAATGTTCTCCCTCTCATGTAAGCCAAAGGAGCAATTTCAATCACACGATTTTCTTGATAATATTTCAATTTCTCGGCTGGTACCATATCATCCAAGGCATCGTAAATCGGACGTAAATAAGGATCGATTTTCTCTTTCAAATCGCCTGGCAAGAATCCTAGATTTTCCCCTGCTTCCACAGCCGGACGTGTGATTATAATTTTTCTTACTTCCTTATTTTTCAAAGCTTGCACCGCCATGGCAACGGAAACATAGGTTTTACCTGTTCCTGCTGGTCCTATTGCAAAAACTAAATCATTTTTTCTTACTGCTTCAACCAGCTTTATTTGATTGGGTGTTTTAGCTTTAATGGCATAGCCTTTCGTACCAAAAACTAAAGTTTCATCCGCATTAACTTCCAGTTTCTTTTGACTTTCCTCATGCTCTTCATTCAAATAGGTTTTTACACTTTCTTCTGTGATTTTACCAAATTTATGGTAATGTGTTACCAGCGAATGCACAATTTGATTGATGCGAATAATTTCCGGAGTGCTTCCTTGTATTCTTATTTCATTTCCTCGTGAGATAATTTTAGATTTAGGAAAAGCCAAAGAAAGCTCGTTGATATTACGATTTTCTACACCCAAAAAATCCACTAAGGATACATTTTCTAAAGTAATAACTTTTTCTACCAAATGATTTTCTTATTTATGATGTCTCAATATGTTAGTACTGAAATTTATGTAATTTTGTTTTTAACAAATTTAACAATAATTCAATTTTTTGTATGCCTTTAATCACTTTTCTATCAGATTTCGGTTGGCGCGACCATTATGTGGCTGCGGTGAAAGCCAAAATACTGAATGAAGATGCTAATCTTCAAGTGATTGACATATCTCATAACATCACAAAGCATGATATCATTCATGCTGCCTATGTTTTAAAATCCGTTTATAAAGATTTTCCAGAAGGGACTGTTCATTTGGTAGCTGTAAATTCCCGTTCTGAGCCTAACGAAGCAATGATTGCCATCGAAATCAAAAATCATTTTTTTCTAGGAAGTAACAATGGTTTACTAAGCCTACTTAGGGAAAAAGACCCCGACAAAATCGTTAAAATCTCTTCTGAAGAAGAAATCAATGGGAATTTCCCAGTTAAAGATATATTATCATCAATTGCTGTGAAAATATTGAAATCTGGTAATCTGGATGGTATTGGAGAACCTTTAGCTATTGAAGATTTCAAAAGGTTCATTACCCCTAAAGTAAAGGCCACAAGAGAAATTATTCAAGGGCATGTAGTTCATATTGATGATTATGGTAATCTGATTACAGATATCCTAAAGTATGATTATGATATTCTAAGCAAAGGAAAAAGTGTCCAGATTAAATTCAGGAATTATTCTCTAACAGGTGTTCAAAAACATTATCATGAAAGTCAGGGTGGTGAAGCTTTTGCCATTTTCAATGATCAAGGTGTTTTGGAAATTGGCATCAAGCAAGGAAATGCTGCTGAGCTGCTTGGAATGGAGTATAATAGCATGGTGAGTGTGAAGTTTGGAGAGTATTGAAAAGTTGGAAGTAGGAAGTTGGGAGTAGGAAGTTTGTTTTACCAAATATTCTAAGTAAGATGCCTTGTTGAGATTAGAAATATATTGAAATAAAATTGAGATTATAGTTGGGTGAAGGATCTAGAATAATTAGGTCAGCACAGGAAGTCAGACCGGAAACAGCCCCCTAACCCGCCAGCTGGCGGGGAATTTGAATCGTGCTATGAAAAATATTTATATATGATTTCTTCTTTCTACAGCAAAATAACAGATTAGAAACTAGCCTAACTTGAAAATGAAATTTAAGATATCAAATTAAAAAAATAAATTAATTCTGTGCGTAGTTCCCCGCCAGCTGGCGGGTTAGGGGGCTGCTATAGGAGCTGCAAGCAATTTATCTGGAATACCAAATGCATCTGTGAATCCAATGGCATCTTGTCTGCTTTCCCAACATAATTGATTGACCATTTTGCGGATGGCTTTAGTTTTAACTCCTTCCATATAGTCTTGCTCTAAATACCAGCCTTTATTTTGCTCAATGGTGTGCAAAGCGTACAATTGACATAATTGCTGCAATGCTTTTTTACAGGATTCATTTTGAGTGGTTTCTACTGCCAACTGAAATCGTTCAAGGACTTTCCGTTCGATATAAGATCTCCCAACATTTATCAAATGATGCTGTGCAACGTTAACGGCATCAAATGAATCCATTCCTTCATCAACCAATCTTTTAATACGCTGCCCGGCTGAAGCCACTATTGCTCTTTCTCTGTATTTAAAAGCATTCAAATGGAATTCAAAATCTAATAAATGCTTCTCATCTGTGCTTCTTACAGTAATTGGATTTTTTTCCGTTATAGACGTCTTAGCTTGTTTGCTTAAGTAATTAAAAATAGTGGTGAAATTCATATCACCCAATTCTTTTTTGAATTCTGTCAAGCGACTTTTTGCAACCAACTGCATCAAAACGGTATTATCGCCTTCAAAAGTGGTATAAACATCAGTGTCATTTTTCAGGGCATCAATTCTATTTTCTGATAAATATCCTTTACCTCCACAGGCTTCTCTGCATTCTTGAAGGGCTTCAGTGGTAAACCAAGTTCCGTAAGCCTTCATTCCAGCTGCCAAGGCTTCAATTTCCTGCCCTTCCTCCTCGGATTTGGTTAGAAAGCGGTTAGTTAAATATTTCAAAGCAAAATGCATAGCATAGCTTTTAGCTACCAAGGGCATTAACCTTCTTTGGTGCATTCTGTAATTCATAATCGGCACTTCCCCTCCACCTTCCGGACCAAACTGCTTGCGTTGGTTAGCATACCGAATCGCTATAGTCAAACCTGATTTTGCAGCGGATAAACCTGACCGAGGTATTCCGATTCTACCGCCTACCAAAGTTCCTAGCATGGTGAAAAACCGCTTATTATCCGATGAAATAGAACTTTGGAATTTACCTTCATCATCAACTGAAGCAAATTTATCCAGCATATCCTCTTTTGGAATTACTACTTTATTAAAAGCAATTAATCCATTATCCACACCATTTAAGCCCATTTTAGGGCCGCAATCTTCAATTTCTACTCCAGGATGTAATTCACCGGATTTATCTCTCAACGGAACCACAAAAGTGTTAACTCCATAGTCCTCTCCATCTATAATTAATTTTGCAAATACAGTAGCTTTCTGACCATGTAAGGCAGCATTTCCAATGTATTCTTTTCTTGCATCTTGATGTGGTGTATGAATGGTGAAAGTCTTGTCTTGATGATTGTAGGTGGCTGTGGTTTCTAATCCTCTAACATTGGAACCATGGTTAGTCTCTGTCATCGCAAAACAGCCCGGTAATTCCAATGTCCCTATTTCTTTCAAGTACTTTTGATGATGCTTTTCAGTTCCGAGGAAATAAATGCTCATTCCCCAAAGTCCAAACTGCACACCGAATTTTATAACCATACTCAAATCATGGTAACTCAAGGTTTCCATGATAGTGAAGTAACCTTCCATATCATCTCTTCCTCCATATTCACGAGGAAAAGCCCAGGAACCATAGCCTTCATTGGCTAATAATTTACACCATTCTAAAACTTGAGCTCTTTGATCCGCTATTTTCTCATGATGATGGTAGGCAAATTCTGGTTTAGATAATGTGTCTTTAACCTTTTGAATTAATTCAATTTTTGAGCCATCCAAAATCTCTTGCATGAGTTTTGGATCAAATGAAGATTTTGATTTCTGTTCTGAAGTTATGGTAGAGTGACTTTCTTCAAATCTATATGCTGCTTCATTGTAGATTAGGCCTAATTCTTCCTCTGCCTTTTGAAATGCCTCCTTATCCTCTTCAGTAATTTTTAAATCATGACCATTTTGGTGAGTTTTTACTAGTTCCAGACCCAGAGTAGTCAAATTTTTTAAATTTTTGGGTTTGATAAATTGAATATGATTTCTCCAGTCTTTGAGCTCCTGGGCTGAAGGTTTTTTGTTTGGATTTAAATATTGTTCTAACAACTCAACTTCATCCTTTTTCAACCATGATTGAGAATCAATTAATTTCTTCATGGCTTCAATATCATGCTTTGTAAGATTGAAATCTTCCCAAAGTGTATAATAAAGTGGTAAGAATATATAAAGATTAGGGTTTTGGGAAAATTGGTCAGAATTCAGCATGGGCTCTAATTATTTAGTAAAACTCATACAATAAACGCATGAGATCGGGCATAGTTTAGAAAGCCTCTTTCAGCCGAGAGGCTGACCAGCCTATGGCTGGAATCCCTAAAGAGGGAATTAGGTATGTGGTAAAGTTTCTGAGAAACTGATAAAATAAGTGGAAGTAGGATAAGGATTGATAAGTTTTAGATGGTAAAACCTGTCTGACTACCGCCTGACTTAAGCAGTACTAGTAAAACGGTAGTCAAACTGGACTCTTTTTAACAGCAAATCACTGCCTTATACTTAACCAATAATAAAGCTATAGCTTCAGTTATTGGTGAACATTGATGATTATTTCTTCCTCAAATGTCTGACATATCAATGTCTTGACTCCAGTTTCTAGGCTCTAGATCCTCTCATTCACAATACTGCTGTATATAGTAATTTACACTATTATCCCCCATATTTTTCGCTCTTTTCCAATCTTCACAAGCTTTCAAATCATCTTCTAATTGATAGTAAATATTTCCTCTTAATTTGTAATAAGAAGCATCTTCAGAATTCAATTCGATTGCTTTATTTAAATCCTTCAAAGCCGGCTGATAATTTTCTAATACAGCCTTCACATTTCCTCTGTAATAATAGGCTGATGCATCCTCTGGATTTAGCTGAACCACTTTGTCATAATCCTGTAAGGCTCCCTCCCAATCTTCAGTTTCTTCACGCAAAATCGCTCTATTGTAATAAGCATCAGTATTTTCAGGCTCTAATGTAATCGCTTTAGAATAATCTTCAGATGCATAGCGAACTTCACCTAAGTACAAATAACACTGCGCCCGATATAAATATATACTCGCATTAGAAGCGTCTGCTTCAGCTGCACGATTGAAGTCATCCAATGCTGCTTGATAATCCTCTACTTCCAAATAGGATCTCCCTCTTTTAAAATAGGAATCTGATTTAATGACATCTCCTTGGATGGCTCTTTCAAAATAGGAAATAGCTCCTACCCAATCTTCTAAAGCATAATAGGATTCAGCTTTGATATAAAATGCATTAGGATTTGCTTCATCCAAATCTTCCAATTTATCTATATCCGCAATTACACCTGCATAATTTTTCATTTCATATCTTGCTGATGCTCTGTTCTCATATGCTCTTGCATATTCACTATCAGTTGAAATGGCTTTATTATAATCTTCAATAGCTTGTCCTATTTTACCACTCAGCTGTTTGGCTTTACCTCTATTATTAAAGTAAATCGCTTCTTCTACTCCACCCGAGATAGCAATATTGTAATCATTAATTGCACCAGTGAGATCATCTAATCGGAATTTAGTATTTCCTCTTAATGCGTAACCCTCATAAAGCTCCTTGTCAGCGGCAATTGCTAAATTGAAGTCTTCTAAAGCATCCTTCCAATTATTCAAGGCATAATGTGTTTTAGCTCTTAAGAAATAAAATTTTTCAGCTTTGCTACCATATTCTTCAGCTTTATTAAAATCGGATAAGGCCAATTCGTATTCTTCTTTCTGAAAATTAATTTGGCCGCGGTGAAAATATGTTTCAGGGTGTTTGTCTCCAAAAGTAACAGCCTGATTCAAATCAGAATAAGCATTATCTAATTGCCCCAAATTATAATATGCATTCCCTCTACCGTAGAATACATCTGATGATTGATTTCCCGTTTGGAAGGCTTGATCCATATATTCAATAGTTTGCTCAAAATTATCGAGATTATAATAACTTAAGCCCATTTTCACGAAAGTATCATTATCTGTTTGAGCCAATGCAACTGCTCGCACAAAATCATTTAAGGCTTCTTGATAGGCCTCTAATTCAAAATAAGCATTTCCTCTATTTAAAATAGCCTGACCATAATTTTCATCTATTGAAAGAGATTGATTATAGTCTTGAATGGCTTGTTCAAACTGCTCTAAATTAGCCTTTGCTTTTCCTCTGTTATTATAAATTACTTCATCTTTTTGGCCTAATGCAATGGCCTCATCATAGGATTTAATAGCGTCCTTGAATCTATCTTCACGAAATAGGGTGTTGGCATAATGATAATGAGTTTTAGGGTTTGGTGTTCCAAAACCAATGGCTCTTTGCAGAAACTTACTAGCTTCTTCATATTGCTTGCCTTCATAAAGAGCATTTCCCAAATTCTCAATTACTATTTTATCAGAAACTCCTTTATCAACTGCTTTAGTCAATTGCTCAGCTGATTGTCTGAAATTCTCCAATTCGAAAAAAGCATTTCCCATTTTGGCATATAAAGCTCCTTCATTTATTCCACCCTCTTCGGCTTTTTGAAAATCACTTACAGCCTGACGATATTCCTCTTTATCATATAAAATATTCCCTTTGAAATAATAAAGCTCTGCATTCTTAATTCCACCGCTGATGGCTGATTCCATGTTCTGAAGTGCTTTATCAACCTGCTGAGTTTTGTAATATGCCAAACCAAGCATTTCCGCCACTTCAGAACTTTTCTTTTCAGTTTTTTCTAAGTCAGCAATAGCAGCCGAATAATTTCCCTGTTGATAATAGGCGGTTCCTCTATTTAATAAAGCTTGGTCGTAATCAGGTTTTTCAGCTAAAGCCAGATTATAATCGGCTATAGCTTCGGAGATTTTATCCTGTAAAAATTTAGCCTTACCTCTGTTATTATAAATAACCGCATCTTTTGCACCTAAATTGATTGCTTTATCATAAGACTCAACTGCCTTGATTAAATTTTGGGAACGGAAATACAAATCTCCCAAAGTAGAATAAACCTTAATGCTTTTGCTTCCTTTTTCCGATGCTTTTGATAGGTCTGCAATAGCTGGTTCGATAGATTTCAATTCATTATTCGCCAGACCTCTTTTTTCATATAAAATCAAGCTGTTTTCTCCCTGCTCTTCGGCTTTTGTAAAAGCATCTGCAGCACTTTTAAAATTCCCTTGTTCAAATTGCGACTGCCCTAAAGCAAAATAAAGGGATTGATTAATAATTCCTCCTTGAATTGCTGAATTCAATGCTCTTGAAGCCTCTTCATAATTTTCTACCTTAAAATAGGATTGTCCTATTAATTCATAGTTTTCACCTGAGCGATCTCCTGCTTGGAATGCTTGTTTGAAGTTTTCAATAGCTGAATTATAATCGTCTTTATGGTAAAAGGATTTTCCTAAAGCGGAATACAAGCCTGCTTCTTTCATTCCTCCATCTTTAGCTTTTTGTAAAGAAGTAATAGCTGCATCCCAATTTTTATCGGCTACGGCTAAATACCCTTTATACAAAAATAGTTTTTCCCCAGAAGCACCAGCAGACATAGCTCTTTCGATATTGATTTTGGCTTCTTGCGTATTCCCTCCTTCATATAAAAGCACTGCATACTGCTCAAAAACATCCGGTGATTTTGCTCCAGCAGCTATAGCTTTTTTGAAATATGATATTGCTCCTTCGTTTCTATTTAATTTTTGACTTGCCACAGCCGCATTTTTGAAAAGACTGCTATCGCTAACTTGAAATGAAATAGCTCTTTCTAAATTTTGAAGCGCTTCCTCATAAGTTCCTTTTTCAAATTGAGCTGTCCCTAAAAGTTGGAATATTTTACCATCGTTAGCTCCTCTCTGAACCGCAGCATTGAAATCAGCTATAGCTTTATCATTATTCTTTTCTTCTAAATGGGCAATTCCTCTTTTTCTATAAACTTCAGCTTCATTTTTACCACCATTTACAGCTTTATCAAAATTGGTGATAGCGGAAGAATAGTTTTCAGTTTTAAAATAAGCTTCGGCTAATTGTAGAAAAACATCTGCATTATTGGTACCTGTTTGAATTGCTTTTTCGTAATCCTTTATGGAGTTTTCCCAATCTTCAGTTTTATAGTATGCAGCTCCCCTATTTTCCAAAGCCGTTTGATAATTAGCTTTTAAACCTAATGAGATTGTATAATCTTTAATTGCCGCTTCATATTTTTCAGTCAGAAATTTGGCTTTTCCTCTATTATTGAAAAGTACTTCTGATTCGTAGCCTAATTTTTCGGCTTGGTCATAAGCCGTTATAGCTTTTGCAAAAGCATCATTTTTAAAATGCGCATTTCCCAAATAATAGCTTACTTGAGGATCTTCATATTTTAATTCCACTGCTTTCTCCAAATCAGGAATTGCTTGACCCAGCTGATCTAATTCATAATGCGAAATTCCTTTATAAGCATGCCATTTGGCTTCATTCACTTTTTCATTTTGACTTTGAGCAAAATCATTGATAGCTTCTGTATATTTTTTTTGCTCGAAGTAGGCAAAAGCTCTAATTGAATATGCTCTTGGACTAGATTTTATTTTAAATGCATTCGTTAAATTACTTATGGTTTTATCATAATTCTCAGCTTCAAAAGCAGAAAATCCAGCCATTTTCCATGCAAAGTCATCTTTTGGATTTTGATTGGCGAATTCTTCAAAGGCATTTAAAGCAATTGTCCATTCTTCATTTGAATAAGCATTTAAGGCTGACAATAAATGTCCATTTTTATTAATCTTTTGTGAAAAATTAGAGAATCCGTTAGTGATAGAATTAGCATTTTCTAAACGGCTTAAATCAATAATTACTGCGCCATTTACACCATTAGCTTCATTCAGAATAATACCTAGTATATCATTTCCAGATAACACGACAGCACCAATTGCTGATTTATTTAAGTTATCAGGAATTACAGCAAACTTACCATAGCCTTCTATCTCAGCTGATTTAGCAATCTTTACTTCGCTACTTTCTGTTTTTTGAATATCAGTTGATTGTAATAAAGTTAATGAGCCTCCTTCCTCAAATTTTCCAGCTTTTATGGAAGCCTTTTGAAATTTGGTACTTAAATTATTATCCACTGCAAATTTCACTAAACCAGTAGCAGGATCGTGTGCATTGAAAGTAGAAATATTATGGACAGAGCTGTCTTGGGTAAAGACTTTAGCACTAGTGGCGCCAATAAACAAATTTTGGTGAGTAGCACCCGTTCCCTGACCATCTAAAATAATGGCCGTGCCTGTTTGCAAAGGCTGTCCTGCATTATCATAAGTCTGCACAAAATACAAACTTTGCTCTGCTTGTGAGAATGCAAATAGCGAGCATATTGAAAAAATAATGGTAAGTATATTTCTGTATATTTTCAGCATAAATCAAAGATTTAAAAAGATTGACGAAAATTATTGAATTTTTGGCGCTTATGGAAGAAAATAACCGCTTTAGTTATTCATCTTGCTAAAAGAAGTTCAGTTGAGTATATTGGTTTCAAAATTTAAGTATCAGTTAAAAATAGAAATATGAAAAAGACTTACCAATACTACTTAGCCATTTTGTTCTTATTTGCCATTACTGCTTGTGATCCTACAACAAGAGAACCTGCCGAAGACAGAGAAGTCAAGATCGAAGAAAAAGAAATAAAGCAGGGACCAATCAGTTTAGTGATTCATGGTGGAGCAGGAACTATTGAACGCGAAAACATGACTGAAGAGCAAGATGCTGAATACAGAGCAAAACTTGCGGAGGCATTAGAAGCCGGATATGCAAAATTAGAATCTGGTGCACCAGCAATGGATGCAGTGATCGCAGCCATTCAAATCATGGAAGAATCACCACTTTTTAACGCTGGTGTTGGAGCCGTTTTCACGAATGAAGGTAAAAATGAGTTGGATGCAGCCGTTATGGATGGCAAAACAAGAAATGCAGGTGCAGTAGCTGGTGTTTCCACTATCAAAAGCCCAATATTAGCTGCCCTTTCAGTTATGGATGACAGTCCACATGTAATGATGTCGGGCAAAGGAGCTGAGAAATTTGCAGCAGAACAAGGTTTGGAGTTAGTTGATCCTGAATACTTCTTTACACAAAGTAGATATGATGCTTTACAGAGAGTGAAGAAAAGAGAAGAAGAAAAAGACAGAAGTGCTGCATTAGTGGATTTTCCTGATAGCAAATTTGGCACAGTAGGTTGTGTTGCTTTAGATAAAGATGGGAACATAGCGGCTGGAACCTCTACTGGTGGAATGACCAATAAAAGATATGGTAGAATTGGAGATGCGCCAATTATTGCGGCAGGAACTTATGCGGACAATGAAACTTGCGGTGTTTCAGCAACAGGTCACGGTGAATATTTTATTCGCTCTGTCGTAGCATATGATGTGGCTGCCAAAATGAAATATGCTGGCATGAGTTTAGATGCCGCAGCTAATAAAATTGTGTATGAAGAATTAGTAGATTTTGGTGGTTCAGGTGGTTTTATAGCACTTGATAGAGCTGGAAATATTACTATGCCATTCAATACCTCAGGAATGTACAGAGGATATATGAATGAAAAAGGCTCTCCCAAGGTTTTTATTTATAAAGATGAAGAATAAATAATTAGCTAAATATTGATTCAATAAGAAGCCATGTCTGATTTTCAGACATGGCTTTTTTATCCAAAAAGTAAAAAGATCAATTTTATTCGTCTAAATTAATTACGAAAGTATTATATGTTTAGCTGGAATTTCTTGTTGAATTTATGTTTACCCTATAACAACAAAACTTAAACATAAATGCATTTTTCAAAGATTTAACCCCTTTAATTTGACGAAATGCACTTACTTGATTAAGTTGAGGAAAAAAGTATAAATCTTTATAATTAATTAATAATTATAGCTTAATTTTAATTGAATCAACATTATTTAGTTTAAAAGGTGGAAAATAACGTAATAAATATATTAAACCCCATTAAATAGCTTTTAAAATTAACCTATTAGATATAAAAACAATAAATGCATTATTCTAATATTTAAACTTTAAAATGATTGAAATTATCCATGTCAAATACATTCGTCTAAAATACGCTTTTAGATGTGAGATTTGATTGAATTTCAGCTACCTTGTAGTATTAACGATTATTTATGAACAAGAACACAGTAAAATTTAACGCCAACGACAACCCAGAATTTGTAAGTACACTTATAAAAAGAGTAAACGAATATTTTAAGGATAATAATTTATCCAAGTATGCCAACAATGCAATGAGAGCAAAAACTGTTTTCATGCTTCTATTATACTTTATTCCATTAGCATTTTTGCTAAGCGGTATGGTTAGTAGCTTTGCAGTAGCATTTCCGCTTTATATCATTATGGGCTTTGGAATGGCAGGAATTGGATTATGTGTCATGCATGATGCCAATCACGGAGTTTACTCCAAAAACAATAAAGTAAACAGAGCTTTAGGCTTTACCGCCAATTTCCTTGGTGCTTATCATATCAATTGGAAGATCCAGCATAATGTATTGCATCACTCTTTTACCAATATTGATGAATATGATGAAGACATTGATAAAAAGGGAATCATTAGGTTTTCTCCGCATCAGGAACGTAAAGGTATTTTCAAATTCCAAGCTTACTATGCCCCCCTTCTTTATGGATTGATGACCTTCTATTGGTTAATAGCGAAAGACATTGATCAACTTATCAGTTATAACAAAAGAGGCCTTTTAAAAGGCCAAGGTTTGACCTTCAAAAAAAGCTTAGGATTAATGTTATTCAATAAGACTTGGTATGTAGCTCTTACATTAGTAGCTCCAATTTTAATCACTGGAATTGTATGGTGGCAAGTTATTTTAGCCTTCTTATTAATGCAGTTTATCAGTGGACTTGTATTAGCATTGGTTTTTCAACCGGCACACGTTATAACTGAAACTGATTTCTATAAAGTAGATGAAAATGGTAGCGTGGAAAATAACTGGGCGGTACACCAATTGCGTACAACTTCCAATTTCGCTAATTCATCTAAATGGTTTTCTTGGATTGTGGGTGGTTTAAATCATCAGATTGAACACCATTTATTCCCCAATATTTGTCATATTCACTATGATAAAATTGCTCCTATTGTAAAGCAAACCGCAAAAGAATTTGGAATACCTTACCACCATCATAAATCATTTGGGGTGGCATTGAAAAGTCATTTTTCCCTTTTAAATCAGTTAGGTACTGGAAGTTATGACAAGAAAGTTAAGGAAATGAAAACTGCTCCCATTCCAGCGGTAGCATAATCTATTACTAAAAAGCAATTAAAGTAATTCTGAAATCCGTGATTTTAAGAAAGGCAAAACCTCTTCTTTGAACCACGGATTTTTACTTTGCCATATATTATTTCTTGGTGATGGATGAGGTAAAGGTAAAAATGCAGGACTATAATTTCGAAAGGATTTAACAGTCTCTGTTAGAGATTTTTTAGCCTTTTGTCCCAAATAATAATGCTGAGCATAATTCCCCAACAATAAAGTCAGCTCTACATTAGGCATCATTTGAAAAAGCTTTTCATGCCATAAAGGAGCACATATTTTCATTGGAGGTAAATCACCTGATTTCCCACTTCCAGGATAGCAAAAGCCCATCGGAATCAGTGCAAAAATATTTTCATCATAAAATATCTCCTTATCAACTCCCAACCAATTCCTTAAAATATCACCACTCTTATCGTCCCATGGAATTCCAGATTGATGGACAGCAATACCAGGAGCTTGTCCAATAACAGCAACTTTACTTTGAAGAGATGCCTGAACTACTGGATTAGCTCCGAGCGGAAGTTTGGATAAACATTCAGTACAATTTCTTATCTCATGAAGTAAATCATGCATAGATCAATTTATATCTCTCTTGGCAATCAGAATATAATTTAGTCCGATACTAATGATTAACCAAGCTATTGCAATTAAAGCACTGCTCACCTTAACGAAATCCTGAATTTCCATGAATACATACCGCTGAAATGGAATTTCAATAAGATTATTGACCGCATTAATTGGGAAAAGTGTAATTAACCAATGATCATCGAATTTATAATTTAAAATCCCTACAAGAGCAGGCTCCAGAAAAATGGCATAAAAACATAACCCTATAATTGCAAATCCTGCCTTTTTAAATAGTACCGAAATCAACATCGCTAAATTCAAGAAAGTAAGCAATTCCAGAAAATGAGCTAAAAGGAATTCCATATCCATCATATACAAACTAAAACTGAAGCCTGAGCCATAAAAAAGGCCCATTAAGGTTCCTGATAACCAAATAACTAACATATTAAAAAGGCTAAATGCTACAATCATGGTCTGCTTAGCTAACAGAAATTCCGTAGGAGACATTCCATCAATAATATTTTGCCTAATAGTTCGATAAGAATATTCATTGGTAACCGAAATGATGACGATAAATGCTAAGAAAAATTTCAAATAAGATGCCAGGTAGGTCAAATTTTGCCAGACATCCGGAAAATTATAGAAAGGAATAATATCTGGGCTGATTCCTTCAAACTCAGCACCTGCACTTGCCATCCACGATAAAAGTAATTTCACACTACTTAAAATCAATAGCAAGAGTATAAAATATAGTGAAGCTAATCGAACAAATGTTTTATAATTCTTAAGCTTTAACCATTCTATTTGTAAATATCTTAATATCATGATTTTGCAGATAAAAGTTGTAAAAATTGCTTTTCTAGGGATTTATTGATGTATGTTAGATGAGTAAGCACTACCCCCTTTTCAATTAAAAATTGATGAAATTCCTGAACAGGCGTTTCTTTAGATAATTGCACTTCCAATCTTCCTAAATTATTGATTTTCATATCTATAAAAGATGGAAAACCAGCCACTACAGACTTTAAATTTTCCAAGTCATCCGCTAACAATTCTACTCCCTCATTGCCCATTAAACTTTCTGCTACTGTACCTTGAAATATCTTCTCTCCTTGCTTTAAAACAGCAAAATGAGTACATACTTTCTGTACTTCATCTAATAAATGACTTGCTAAAATGATGGTTTTTCCTTCTTGAGCAATATTAATGATCAACTCTCTGATTTCCGCAATTCCTTGTGGATCCAAACCATTTGTGGGTTCATCCAAAATCAGCACTTCAGGATCTGAAAGCAAGGCGGAAGCAATAGCCAGCCGTTGTTTCATCCCCAATGAATAGGTTTTGAAAGGAGATTTAGCCCTTTGAGCCAATCCCACCTGCTCCAAAACCTCCATAATTCTGCTTTCGGGCACTTCCTTAATCTTGCAGACTATCTTTAAATTTTGAATTCCTGAGAGATAAGGATAAAAAGTAGGGCTTTCTAAAATTGCTCCTAATCTTCTTCTTTGAGCTGCAGTAGGTTCCACTCCAAACCATTTATACATGCCAGAATCTTTCTGGACAACCCCTAATAAAATTCCTAGGGTAGTGCTTTTCCCACTCCCATTGGGGCCCAGCAATCCAAAAACAGTCCCTTTTTCAACTTTTAACTCTAGATTATTAACTGCCTGAATATTTCCATATCTTTTATTCAGTCCTGAAATCTCTAATATATTCTCTGCCATAAAAAATTATTCTTGAATACTGTCAGATTTTACTTCAGAGGAATCTCCATTCATTTCCTTACGCATTTTTTGGCATTTCTCCCTTTGTTCTTTTTTCTTTTCCTTGTCTTGAATAAAGTCACCAATAGGACCTAAATCCAAATCAGCTTTCATCAGAGCTGGGACTTGCGAAATATCAAATTTCCCTTCCAGAAAACCAACAAAAAGTCCATCCTTGGTATCGGCAGAAGCATAAAGTATATCTTCTCTGCCTTCAGGAGCTTTTATTTCAATATCAGCATTTTCTATTCTTGCCGTAAATATTGATTCCCATGAAGTGAAGTCTTGTTTGCTTTTCCATTCTGCATAATCTGCCTTTTTGGTCTCTTCATCCCATTTTATTTGCAAAACATGGAGTTTTTTGATGTCCTTAGTAGCCTCAGCAAAATTTGGATCATTTTTAGTATTGATCATCTTTAAATTACTTGGGTAAAGATTAATATTTAAAGTGTGGATTTCCTTCTCCTGAAGACTTTTGAGTGGGTCTTCAATTTTTTTCTCACAAGCAGAGAATATAAATAAGCTGAATATAGATAGAATTAATAGTCTCATGGTTCAATTGTTTTTAATGAAAAAAAGCAAGGTAAGCTATTGCTTGCCCTTGCTAAAATTAGTTTTATTTTTCGGAATTATTTCTGATCATCATCCATGTTTTCAAGCTGCTCTAAGTTTTCCATTCCTGAAATATTGAGCCCTTTCGCCATTTTAGACATTTGCTTTAAGTCGATTTCACCGAAAATGCTAGCGGCTACAAAGCTACTGTCACTTCCTACCAGCATCACCAACTCATTCACTAAACCACCTTTTTCTTGAATTAAGAATCGGATATCAGAATCTCCATCTCTAACGGTCATCAATTCATCGTATCCCTTCAAAAAGGCTGCATTTGCTTCTGAAAATAAAGCCGCACCATTACTAGTTTTGCTATTGGCAATTAATTTAATTCCTTTCAAGCCTGAAATAGCTTTCTTCATGGCTTCCTCTTCTTCTCCTTCTACTTCAAAGTTGGAGAATAATTCAATCATTCGCTGATTCACTGAAACTATGGTAAATGTCTCATCACCTAAGTATTTATTATAAAATTTCATGAATTCAGTATTCTGTGCTTGTGTTGCTAAGCTTACTAAAGCTAATACAACTATTAATCCTATCTTTTTCATTTTTTTCGAGTTTTAAATATTAAGTAATAAGTTTTAAGATTTTTATACTATTTTTTATTGACAGTTGACAAGATTAAGCCTTCGACATATTCCAATAGACAAAATCCCTGTTCGTACATTTCATTCTATTCAATGTTAGATAAAAAATTTGTCTACTGTATATTGTCTAGTGTCTATTGTCTATTATCATCCGTCCTGTCCTTCTTTCTTCTTTTCTTTTCTATCTGGCTGAAAAGTATTTTTCACTTTCTCCTGCGCTGTACTAATCATTTCAAGAGAGCTTAAATGCTTTTTGCCGTGATTCATCATGGAAGCCATCAACTCTAAAGTTGCTTTTGCTTCTTTATAGGCTTTTTCTTCCTGCTGTGCCAATTGCTTCTGCTCTTGTTGCTTTGGCATCCACCACGTGAAGAAGCCTAAAGCGAAGACTACCAAAATGGAGGCTGCAACTTTCATCCAGTTCCAACTGTCTACTGGTTTAGACTTCTTCTGAATTTTTGCCATGATATTTTCATCAAAGCTATCATCCAGCACAAGGTTTTGCTTAGCTTCTTCATGGCCTTCAAACCAATCCGCCATTTGCTTCAGCTCCCCTTTTAGGCTGTCCTTATTGGCTTTCAGTTCACTTTTGAACTGCATTTCTTCTACTTGGCTGAGTTCACCCAACCAGTATTTTTCAAGCCATTGTTCGAGTTTTTCTAATGCCATGGTCATTTATTTTTTGCATGCTTTCTTTCAAAAATTTTCTAGAGCGGAAAAGGTCAGATTTCACTTGTGCTTCGGATATTTCCAATGTCTCCGCTATTTCTTGATAACTATTTCCTTCTACCTCTCTTAGAATGAAGACTCTTTTTTGCTTTTCGCTCAACTGCTTCATCACTTCCTGCATAATTTTCCACTGGTCTTGCCAAAGTGAAATTGTGCCGGGATCTTGCCCAAAAGTCTTCTCTAATTTGAGCGAATCTTGATGCTTTTGGACTGTCTTTTTCTTCCTTAACCTATCTAAGCAAATGTTCTTTACAATTTGCATGCCCCAAGCCTCAGGATTTTCAACTGACTCCCAGTCAGCTCTTTTATCCCAAATCTTGATCAAAGCCTCTTGAGTCGCATCTTTAGCCTCCTCCTCATCTTTCAAAAAGAAGAAGCCAAAGCGGAAGAGCTTATTTTTCTGGCTTAGGTAGATATTTTTAAAGTAGTTTTCTTCGCTCATTACAATAGGTAGATGCACAACTGAAGTGAAAGTTACAGAGAAATTAAATTTAATTTAAGAAATATGGTTTTAATGATTTATTTACCTGATAATCATTAACTTACAAACAAATTAAATTAGACTTAACTAGCCTTGATTTACTAACCTGTATTTGAGGGCTAAAATTTAACTTCCTTTTCTTTTGGTTTAAATAAACACTTGAAACTGTAATGATTTCAGCACAGCTGAAAATTAATTAACCACAAAGAGACAATAGAACATAAAGGAAAATAACCGAGGTTATTTTTAATATATGAACATTATCTTTTTAGGTTAAAAGCCAAGTCCTATATATTAGACAAGTTAAAATTGACACTTTTTGAGTGTTTATACTACAAAATAGTGCTGATTTAGTTTTTTTTTATATAAAACCTATTGTGTTCTTTTGTTTCTGTTGTGGTTAAATAAAAAAAACAGCTTTAACTGTTAATTTAATATGGTAATAATAGGGCAAAGAAGTATCTTAACAACTTTACCATTAAATCGTCATTATGAAATTTATATTTAGTCTAACAATACTTTTATTCTCATTTAATTCAATTCTTAATGCCCAAGAAGAAAAAGCCAATCATCTCCTATTTTGGGAGAAACTAGAGCAACATTGCGGTAAAGCTTATGCAGGAAAGGTGGTAACCGCTCCTGTCCCCAAGGATTTTCAGCAGCAAGAATTGAGAATGCATTTTATTTCCTGTGGTGAAGGTCAAATTAGAATTCCTTTTGTGGTGGGTGAAAATCGCTCCCGAACATGGGTTTTTACTTTAAATGATAACAGCATCCAATTAAAACATGACCACCGACATGAAGATGGTAGCCCAGATGATATCACGATGTATGGTGGAACCAGTCCGAATACAGGATTTGACAGCTTGCAGTTTTTTCCAGCAGACCAAGAAACCACAGACTTAATCCCTTTTGCAGCTGGAAATGTATGGTGGGTTAGTATTTCTGATTCTACTTTTACTTATAATTTAAGAAGAGTGAGTAGTGATAAACCTATTAGAGTAGAATTTGATTTAACGGAAGAAGTTGAGGCACCTGCTGCTCCTTGGGGTTGGCGAGAAGAATAGAATGTCTCCTGCTTTACAATAATAATCTCTATTTGCTGTAACTATAAGTTTAAACAACTAGTCTTTATAAGATCGATTAAACTTAAAATAGATAATATAAAGACATGGATGATAATCAAGCATTATTAAAACCAATCAAATTAGGAGATTTAACATTAAAAAATAGAGTCATCATGGCTCCCATGACGAGAAGTCGTGCTGATAATCCTGGTAAAGGACCTATAGCAGATTTACAAGGAAAATATTATCAGCAAAGAGCCTCTGCTGGACTAATCATAACCGAAGGCTCTCAAATTTCAGAAAAGGCAGTGGGATATGTGAACACTCCAGGCATTCACACCAAAGAACAAACAGAAGGCTGGAAAGAAGTGGTCAAAATGGTGCATGACGAAGGCGGAAAAATATTTATCCAGCTTTGGCATGTAGGTAGAATATCGCATCCTGATTTTCATAACGGAGATTTACCACACGCTCCTTCAGCCATAAATCCTGAGGCTAAATCTTATACTCCTGAGGGATTTAAAGATACAGTCACTCCAAAGGAAATGACACTAGAGGACATCAAACAAACCATTCAGGACTTTAAAAACGCAGCAAAAAATGCCTGGGAAGCAGGTTTTGATGGAGTAGAAATCCATTCATCCAACGGCTATTTATTGCATCAATTCTTTAGCTCCACTTCTAATCAAAGAACAGATATTTATGGCGGTTACAAACAAAATAGAGCCAGAATTCTTTTTGAAATCATAGATGAAATCAAAACTGTGATGCCTGAAAATAGAATTGGCTTGAGATTAAATCCTTCTCTGCACGGAATTTTCGGTATGACCTTAAATAAGGAAACCATTCCAACTTTTGATCATATTATAGAAAAATTAAATAATTATGATTTGGCTTATTTACATCTTTCAGAACCCTTTAATGATGTATCTGATGTGGAGCATGCTGAAACAGAAATAGCCAAAAGATATCGTCCTGTTTATAAAGGTAATTTGATGATTAACGCTCATTTTGACCAAGAAAAAGGCAACAAAGTAATTGAGGATGGAGATGCGGATATGGTAGCTTATGGAAAACCATATGTTTCAAATCCTGATTTGGTGGAGAGATTTGCTGCCCATGCAGAATTAGCAGAATGGGATAGCGATACTTTTTATACACCAGGGCATAAAGGCTATACGGATTATCCGAAGATGGAAGAAGAAGTGAAAGTTTAATTTTTAATAGTTTATATTGGTTGAGCCATCCTGATAAAAATTAGGATGGTTTTTTATTTGACAGAATATTAAACTAAAATTGATATCAATCGTGTTAAAGATTTAGTGATTGCATCATGACAATCTATTGTAATGTTGTACATTTGTAGCCCTTCAAACGGAAGGAGCAAATAAATTGACATGGGGTTGACCGGTATTGACGGTAAGTGTGAATTGTGTATCAGCATGCAGGGTGGAGAATGTACATCCTTAAGTAATTCATTCGAACTATAATTGGCGAATCTAATTACGCCATGGCTGCATAATCTTAATTTTTTTAAGATAAAGCTTTAAGGGTTGAGTCCCCAAAAGGATTCCCCAGCCACATTCCTCGTTCCTTCGTTTTTCCGGGAGCGGTCAAGGAGTGTCGACAGGAGAAACTAGCGTGGTGATGCTATTAAGCCATTGCGAAACTCAAATAGCTAAGGCCTGCAACAGGACTGTTACTTTCCATAACAGGCTCGAAAACCTAATTAGTAACTAAGCATGTAGAAGATGCATCGTTTCCTTATCCGGACGAGGGTTCGAATCCCTCCAACTCCACAATACTTAATTTAAACCCTTATAAGTCTTTGATTTGTAAGGGTTTATTTTTTGAGTAATTTTTCCAGTGTCTATTCAGTGTCAAAATTTGATTTATATAATTCTAAAAAAATAATTCTGATAAATATTTTGGTAGATTAAAATAAAGCATTCCTACCAAATTTGGAAAAAAAGTAAATATTAAAAATGAAATTAAAATCATATAATTCCATTGGAAGACTTTAACAATAAGTAGTTTATCCAATCCTTTCCTTGTGTAATTTTTTCTAATTTCAAAAAGCTCTCTGTCCGTCATCTGCTCTACTTCATTTTGCTGTCTTTTCCACTCTTTTACTAGAACTTTCATAACACCAAAAATTAAAAGTAAACATAGAATATAATTGATCCAACTAATATTATCAATTGAATAAATAGAAAAAACCTGATAAATATAGGCTCCTAGAAACCCATAAGAATATATAAGGATAATATTATTTACCATAATTACAGTGTTAACTGCTTTTATACCTTTACCCCTTATCACTCGAGGGATGATGGATAAAATTAAATAGACAGTAAATAGCACTGGAATAAAAGCTAAATTTCCAATGAAAATTTTTAATATTAGATAAACATAATCAACCATAATTAATATTCTTAAAATCTCTGATATTAGTAGCTATTTAGAGTTATTTCTTGATTCTTTATAGTAAGAATCAAATTATTATTTTCTTCAAATCGGAATTTAAAGTCTAATATTAACCCTACAGTCAGCCCCTCTTGTGATTCAATAACTTTTAAATTTAATATTGATTCTTTTTCATCAACTTCATAAACAAAAGTGGTTAGTCCACTTCTTATTTCTCCGTCAATTAATTCTTTATAAGAGACAGCTTCTTCTAACCATCCCTCATATCTAGGAGATTCATTTGCACTTAAGAAATCAATTCCCTTAATAAGGAGTTTTTTTTCTTCCAAGGTGATTTCAACAGGTTCTTCAGATACCCAACTTCCAACAAAGGCATTATTCTGGGCTTTTAATTCAAAACATAATAAGATTTGTAAAGTAAGAATTATACCTGCTATTGAATATCTTTTATTTTTCATACTTTCATTATTTTAATGTATACGTAAAGTGCATTTTACAACAATTATTCAGACTAAATTTAGTATCACATTTAATCGGGATGCAGAATTAAATGTAATTAACCCACTCTGACTATTTCAAGATAACCCCCCTGCAAATATTTAATCTACAGGGGTACTTTGATTTTATTATAGTTAAAGACCATTAAAAAGTATCTTCTTTATAAGTTTCATCTATTTTGGCACCTTTTAGTTTAGCAAGGTGCAACAAAGCTTTTTTAATTCTTAAAACTTCATCTTCAGATGAATTGTCGGAAACAATTTGACTAAAAGAAGAGGTTTCGTGTTTCATTTCAGACCCGTCAAAATAAATACTTTTATTCTTTGGAACTAACTTTATTAATTTACCGACTGACTTCTCTTTGGTAAAAATTTTGATTGCATAGGAACAAGAATAATTAGAAGCACATTTCTTTACCATAATTTCCTCGATTGAGGGTATATGTATGGCGGTAGTAGTGGTATAATGGTCAGAACTATATTCTCCCTTTTTTTCTATTAAAATATAGTTGTGATAATAGAATAATGTATCTCCGCTTTCATTAACCCTCAATTTATTTTTAACAGTATACTGAGAAGGTACGGACTCGCTTAAATGAAAACTATCACCCATAATTTGGGAGCTTTTTATGTTGATCCATGCTATGGATTCTTCAATGGACTGACTTTTCAAGGTCATCGAATTAAAAGCTAGAATACCCACTAGAGTAATAAAGAATATATTTTTCATGATTGTAATATTTAAATGTTTAAGTTAATTTATTTTATTTATATAACCAACTCGTCAGCCATACTGAAGTATTTCCGTTCAGGAGATATAATCAAATGATCTAATAATTCTAAATCCAAATGCTGACATGAACTTTTAATTTCCCTTGTTAAGGATAAGTCTGCTTGAGATGGTTTTAAATGCCCAGATGAATGATTGTGAACTAATATAATTGATGATGATAGGATTTTTAAGAAGAAAGACTAAATTCAATGAAAATAATCATTTAAATAAACAAATTAGATCGCTTTTATAATTCTATAACTACAAAATTTTAAAAGATGCAGTAAAGCTTTTGCTTTCAAATGGTTTTGGTAAAATTGAGTTAAATTTAACAAAAGTAAAATGGATAAAATAGCTTTCTCTGGTAATGTGATGTATATGGATTTTCGATATAATTATCTTTGTGATACTGTAAGAGCACTAGAAAATCTAATCTCTTCCTTTAAAAAAAAGAATGAGGAAATTGATTATTATGATGGCCTATTCCTTTTAGAGGATTCGGAGCAAACTTATGGTTTGGCATTTATAGCAATGCAGAACTATATTTACGGTAGTATTTATGACCATCTAAATGCTTTAATAAGTGAATCAAATGTATCAGAAGACCTTTTCGAGAAATCATTTCAAGGTAGGCAAAAGTTAAAACAACTTATTTGGAAAAATTACATACCAAAGTCTGGAAACACAGAGAAAAACGATGTAAAATATATTGAATTGGTTATTTGTTTGGCAAATTATTATAAACATCGAGATGAAGTAAATGGACTAGACAAAAGTACTTTAAAAATTTTAACGAAACTTGATAAGAATTTTAACGAAAATAATTTTAAACTAGATGACTCTCCAATAATTAACGGAATTGAATTAATATCCAAGAACTGGGATTTAATGGAAATAGTTGAAAATATTAAATCTTGGAGAGAAAAATTATGGGATTCAAATGGACATCCAATACCTTAATGAACTCTCTCCCAACCCGTTCAACATTTATTTCACATTTTTCTCCCTCCCCTATTTACAAATCCAATCATTCTTCCTACCTTTGCATCGGCAAATCGGCACGACCAGCTCCTGCTGAACTCCCCCAGGACCGGAAGGTAGCAAGGGTAGGCGGTCGTAGCGGTGCGATGTTGATTTGCCATTTTTATTTCCTCCTTTCTATTTAAAATACACCACTTTTCATAACCAATACTTCAAATAGGCTTAAACCTATCAGGTTTCTAGAAATAATAGTGCATTATGGGAGCGTTTTCATCATTAATATGAAAGAAAACCTGACAGGTTTCTGATAAGACATTTTCAGATTAATATCTTACCTTTGCATCAGATTAATTGAATTCAAAATAACCTTTCTACAAATGAAATTTTTTATTGATACCGCCAATTTAGACGAAATCAGAGAAGCCTATGACATGGGCGTTTTGGATGGAGTAACCACCAATCCTAGCCTTATGGCTAAAGAAGGCATCACTGGCGATGCTAAAATCAAAGCTCACTACAAAGCTATTTGCGATATAGTGGATAATAACGTTAGTGCTGAAGTAATCGCTACCGACTATGAAAACATCATAAAAGAAGGTAGGGAATTAGCAAAAATCGATGATAAAATCGTGGTGAAAGTTCCTATGATTAAAGATGGAGTGAAAGCAATTAAGCAATTCTCTTCAGAAGGAATCAGAACAAATTGCACATTGGTATTCTCTTCAGGTCAGGCATTATTGGCTGCCAAAGCTGGTGCTTCTTACGTTTCTCCTTTCATTGGAAGACTAGATGATATTTCCACTGATGGATTGACTTTAATTGAAGACATTATCCGTATTTATGATAATTACGCTTACGAAACTGAGGTTTTAGCGGCATCTGTTCGTCATACTATGCACTTAATCGAATGTGCTAATATGGGAGCCGATGTGGTAACTTGTCCGCTGAAAGTAATTACTGGATTATTGAAACATCCATTGACAGATTCTGGTTTAGCTCAATTCTTAGCAGATCATAAGAAAGGAAATAGCTAAAAGTTGAAAAGGGAAATATGAAATGTGTTTCCATATTTCATATTTCCTCTTTCTAATTTCATATTTAAAATCATGTATATTATAAAAGTAAAAGGCAAGGCAAAAATTCCGGATTACATTCAGCTTCGGGATGATAATTTTGTATTAATTGCTTATTTTAGAGCTGACCGTCCGTTGAAGAATTTAGATAAATATGGATTGGAAGGCAAGGAAGATGCCTTGCAGGAAGTTATAAATCAGTTACCTTTCGGTAAAATTCAAGCTTTGGATATTTAAAAGCACTTTTTTGTGTAATTAAATTTTAGAATCTATATAATTAAAGATGTCATCATTTTCTAACGAACCCGTAATCCGCATTGAGAACGCCACAATCTTTCAAGAAGATAAAGCCATCTTAAGTGATATTTCTTTGAGTATTGGTAAAGGTGAATTTGTTTACCTTATTGGCAGAACGGGAAGTGGAAAAAGCTCATTGATGAAAACGCTTTATGCAGATTTGGATTTGCGTTTGGGGCAAATGGAAGTGGCGGGATTTAAAATCAATGGCATCAAATCAAAGCAAATAGCCCAACTTAGAAGAAAAATCAGTGTCATTTTTCAAGATTTCCAATTACTAGCTGACCGAACTGTGGCAGAAAACCTTTATTTCGTTATGAAAGCTACCGGTTGGAAAGAAAAATCCAAAATGAAAAGCCGTATGGCAGATGTTTTGATGCGAGTAGGATTAGGGGCAGTGGATAATAAAATGCCTCATCAGCTTTCAGGAGGTGAACAACAAAGAGTTGTAATTGCGAGAGCGCTTATTAATGAACCTGTATTATTAATAGCGGATGAGCCTACAGGAAACTTAGATCCAGAAGTTTCAGAAGGAATTTTCAAATTATTTACTGATATAAACAAAAGTGGTACTGCCATTTTGATGGGAACTCACGACCACAGCTTTCTAGACACTCATCCGTCTAGAGTATTGAAATGCCAGCAAGGCAAATTATTAGATTCCGATCAAGAGGATTTCGATTTTAAGAGTAACTATTAAAAGGATCCATAATGTAAACAAAAAGCTGACATATTGCTTTTTGTGATATGCATTCATCAGAAGACCGACCTATTATCCCAACAGCAGAAATTTTTCAATCTACTAAAGATGCTGAAGCTTTTCAAAATCAAACCTTAAGGCCTATTATAAAACATCTCCATGGGCTGTTATTGAAACATTTTTCTAATTTGCTTTATACTAAAAAAGGCGAATACTTTAAGATTTCTTCCGAAAAGAGAGCGAATTATATTCATTCCATTTTCCAAAAGGAAATAAGATATAAATCAGAATTAAAAGGGATGATTATTGGAAACTTCACAGTTCAGGAGTTTGAAAAATATACATCCAATTCAAAATTATTTGACAAAAGAATATATTCTATCGTGGAAGAAAGAATTTTGACCAATCAAAATGAACTTCAAGATCTTCGCAAATAAGCATTCCTTTCCAATTTTAAAATGATTAAAATTTTTAAAATTAAGCCGACATTTGGTGCTTACTCAAATAATTTTCAAGAGAAGCCATATCATAAAATTGCTCAACATTAAAGCCCGGTATTTCCTGAGCTGATCTGTTCTTAATATTTTTTGCTGATACCTTTGCAAAAACCTCAACAGGATCCATCAATTGCGCATGATATAACGATTTTCCCTTTAAATGCTTCATCATGCCTGGAATCAAATTTTTAACCACCCACTGCTGAGAGGATACAGAAATAACCCCCATTTTTCTTATATCTGCTACAAACTGATTAGTGTCTAGCTGTTGAAAGGCTTTTAACACTTCGGAATTGATTTCTATAAACTCTGCATCACTTTTTACTTTGTTAGTATATTCCAAGAACAATGCTTTTAGTCTGAAATCATAGTATACTTTTGCAGTACCACTCTCGAAAAATTGTCTTTGGTTCTCCATTGATTAATCTATTATTATCCTATGTTTAAATTTAATTTTTGGATGAATATAATATATATTATTTAATAAAATCACATTTAAATGATATTGTAAGGAAATTTTTAAAATAAATTAATATATGCTAAACTTTTAAGTTTTATCAAGACTAAAAAAACACATCTAAAACGTTCGAAACGTATTATAAATTAATCTGATTTATTTAGAGATTCATCGAAAACCATTACTATATACATACCTATTAATAGGTATTTTACACAATTGGCGCTTTATACTTTACTGATAACCATTATATTACATGTAAAAACAATAAAACTTAATATGTAATGAAAAAGGTTTACCTAACAATCGCTTTCTTTTTAATCGGATTTATTTTAACAGCACAAAAACTCCCCTTCCAAGGATATTTAGAAGAGTCGGGAGTACCAGTAAACGGTACTAGAACTTTCAATTTTGAACTAACTGATTATGGCTGGTCAGAAACTATTGCAAATGTACCCATTGATAATGGTATATATAATATCATTCTAGGAGATTCAATTCCCTTACCAAATATGATTTTTAGCGGTACAACAGAAACACCTCTAGGAATTACTGTGGATGGGGTATCAATTGGAATCGCTACGCTTTACAAACCTTTAGTCAATACCAACTCATTGTTGACGACAGATGGAAATCTAGAGATAAAAGGGCCTAATGATAGTTTAAATCTTCGAGTTGGCTCTTTCAATCCGTATTATGGAAGTGTAAACCTTTATGATTCATTGGGTGCTCCACAGGGATTTTTATCAGCTGATCCGCTAGGAGGACGTTTGCAACTGAACCAAAGAAATGGCTCAGGAGCACTTACAAGTGCAATAGTGGCAAGAACCAATGGTAGCAAAAGTTTTTCCCAATACTATGGATTAAATCCATCAGGAAGTGGAATTGCCAGACTAATGGAAAATTATATCACAGAAAGAGAAATAGCAGGCGGACCAATCATGAGCGGTGGATATCTGAGATCTGGGTCAGATTGGTATGATAATGAGGGCACTTTATTGGCTGCGATTGGTAATGCCAGAGAAGAAGGCGGTGGGGATCCTACAGGTAAATCTGGCTATCTTTCCTTATGGGGTTCCAATAGTTTCAATATAGAATTGACAGGGAAAAGATGGGAAAACAATGATCTGCCAATTTTTCAATTATTTGGAAGTAACGATGACGGAGCTGGTTGGTTTTTGCGTAATTTTGGAGCTGAAGTGCTACAAGGACCTGGTACAACTAATTACTCAAACATCTCACTGAATTTTACCGATAATGCTGGAGCTATCAACAATGAAAATGTTTTAATATCTTCAAATTTTCTTGGTTCCTCGGCTGGTGGCCTCGAATTAAGAGATAGCACGGGCAATACTACCGCTATTTTAGAAGCTAGAGGGAATGGAAATTCAGGGCAATTAAAATTGAGAGGAACCACAGGTTTAGATATTGCAGCGATTCAGAACAGGGGTGGTAATAGTGGTCAGGCTGTATTTTATGGACCTACAGGAGGATTAAGATCAGAAATAGGTTCGTTTGGTGATGATTCAGGCTTTTTAATAACCTATGGGCCAAATGGCAACAAAAATGTTCAATTAGATAGAGATCCAGGCAACACGAACTTAGGCCAATTAACTCTATTTGGATTAGATGGAATATCACCAAGAGTATTTGCTACTAGTGGTACTGACGGAACAAATGAATGGGGGTCAATTACAATAGATAGTCCAACTGAACAAATCATATTGAATGGGCAAACAAGCACAATTACTGCTACTACAATTACTGCATCTTCTGATATAAGGTTGAAGAAAAATATAACTGATTTAGAAAACTCTCTTGAAAACACCCTAAAACTACGAGGCACTTCATATTTCTGGAAAAACGAAAATGGTTCTAAAAAGAGACAAATTGGGGTAATTGCGCAAGAAGTAGAAGAAATATATCCTGAATTTGTACACACAAATGACGAAGGTTTTAAATCCGTTAATTATGCACAGATGACGGCAGTTTTGATTGAAGCCATTAAGGAATTAAGTGCAAAAGTGGAGAATTTAGAAAAGGAAAATGAAGCCTTATCAACAGCTCTTAATGAGACTAAATTACTATCAGAAAAAATTAATAAGCTGGAAAAACTATTATTGGAAGACCAAAAAGTAGCTTCAAATTAATTGAACATTTTTTAATTGATTTAACATCAAGCTTATGAAACGAATTTTAATATTTTTAATAACCAGCATTCTATTAGGTAGTCAATTATTGATTGCTCAAGAGCAAATAAGGTATAATTACGGAAATATTGCAGCTAAGATTGAAAACGGTAATGTAAGCATGCAAGTATCAACTTCTACTTACAATACCCAAAACCTACAATCCGGCAGTTATAAATCAAAACAAGGATTCTTATCTGTCTTGGCTAGTAGCAATTTTGCAGATTCCTTAGCTTTAGTTGATTTATATAATGCTACCAATCCTGGAGACACTACATGGAATATTTCAACTGGGTGGCTTACTGCTCCTTTAAATGAATGGCATGGAGTGGGATTAAATGCAGAGGGAAGGGTAAATTTTCTAGACCTAAACAATAACAATTTGACTGGAATTTTACCTGAAAGTTTAAAAAACTTAGATTCCCTTCGTAATTTATTTCTATTTGTAAACCCTGAATTAGAAGGAAATCTTTTCGATTTTTTAGTCAATTATTCGCAATTAGAAAGAGTTTCAGCTCACGATTGTAAATTTACCGGACCGATTTTACCAGAGGTTTTCCGTCCAGGATTATTGGAAATTAGGGTTTTCAATAACCTTTTTACAGGGGTAATTCCTGCTGAAATTGGAAATTCTCCATTAATGGACCAATTTAATGTATCAGGAAATCAACTGGAAGGAGAAATCCCACCCCAAATTGGTTTACTTACAGCATTATTTGATCTTTCCTTAGGCCAAAACAATTTAAGTGGTACAATTCCTACAGAAATAGGGAATCTTACTAGTCTTAGAATTTTAAACCTATCAGAAGATAGCTTGACCGGGAACATTCCAATTTCAATAGGTCAACTCACTAATTTAGAAGAGTTAAACCTTAGTGGAAACTATTTATCGGGTAATCTTCCTGATGAGCTAGGGCAATTGACTAATCTACGAAACTTATCTTTAAATAATAACCAGATTTCTGGTGCAGTACCGGCTTCTTATGAAAATTTACTGGCACTTGAATCCTTTATCTTATATCAAAACCAATTAGAAGGAACTTTGCCAGATATTATTCATTTGCCTCTTCTCCTAGATTTTGATGTTTGGGGTAACGGGAAACTATTTGTTGAGATACCGGGTGATTTAGGTTCGCTTACAAATCTTAGAACTTTCGCCATTGGTGCAACAATTCCTAATAGAGGTGAATTTCCAGAGGGTTTTTATCAGTTAACTAATTTAACTCGATTAGATTTGGGAGGTCAACAGTTCACTGGTAGCCTTACTGCATCAGTAGCCAATTGGACTCAGCTAGACAATTTATATTTATGGCAAAACCAACTAAGCGGAGAATTGCCAGACGGCTTAGCCAATATTGCAAGCTTGAGAGTAGTAGATATTAACCAAAATGATATCACAAGAATACCTGATTTCTCAGCAACTTCACTACAGGAACTTTCTGTAATTGGCAATCAATTAAGCTTCAATAGCTTAATACCTAATCTTACAATCCCAAGCTTTAATTTCAGAAATCAAGCAAGGATTGGGGGAGATTCGGATGTTGAATTAGCCATTGGAGAAAGTTTGGAAATCACTACAGCAATTCAAGAGCAAGAAGGTACAGAATATACCTGGATTTTTAATAATGACACCATTGCCACAGGCCAATTAAGTTTAACCATCAATAATTATTCTGTTCAAAATTCTGGTAGTTATAGATTGCTTGCTAAGCATCCAAATATCGCTGACTTTATTATAAGTTCAGGTTTCACCAATTTAAAATTCCCTGGTGAGCCAAGAACTTGGTATGTAGATAACAGACCCAATACTTCTAGAGATTTCAGGACTTTATACCAAGCGATCTATGCTAGTAAGGCAAATGATACTATCTATATTGCAGGATCACCTGAACCCTATCAAACTCCTGGCAGCTTACTTTTAAATTCACCAAGAGTGATACTTGGTCCGGGTTATTTCTTAGAGGAAAATGCAGGATTGCAATTTAACACTGATCCCGCTATAATTGGGGATGCTCTCACTTTAGCTCCGGGTTCTGATGGCTCACAGATATTTGGCGTAAGTTTCAGTGCTCCAGTTAGACTCAATTCTACATTTTTTACAGAAGGAGATACTTTAAGAAATATCAGTTTTATAGGGAACCGCTTTTTAGCTGGAAGTAATTTTGGCTTTGTCAGTCATATAGATGGCCTAACATTCAAAGGCAACTTTAATCCTCTATTTGCTTTTTATATAACTGATGTTCAAGGAGAATCAAGTGGACTTTACGCTAATTATCAAAATTTTGACATTAGTAATAACATAAATATCAGAATTAGACCATTTAATTTTCAGTTTTCAACCGCAGCAGTCAATAATGGTATGGAAAACATTGTATTCTCGAATAATATTATAGACACTATCTCCAATATTAATGATGCGGTATTTGAAAATAATATTATTAAACCTCACAGTTCAAGTGGGAATACTTTTACAAACAATATTGATTATGCCGACAATCTTTTTGAAAATGCATCTGGTAATCTAACAATTGATAGTGATTTTATTCCAATTGATGCCGGATTAGCGCAAGGGGCCTTTTCAGGAGCTAGTCCATACAAATTGGGAGGACTTCCTCCTATTCCGGCTATAAATAACATTCAAATTGGAGCTAGACTTTCTGCTAATGTATCTGTTAATAGTAATACTGCAAATACTATTAATAGATTAAGGTATCAGTACAGGCGAAACAACCAATCTTCTGCTCCTTTTAATGTGAGAGGTTTTAATCAGGCTACAGAAGTAAATGTGGAGTTTTTGCCAAATCGTAGTGGACTTGAACCTAATCAAACTTATGATTTGGTATTTGTTGCTATAGACGGATCTGGAAAACGAAGCCATAGAACCTATATTCCTTATGAAACTATTGCAGCCAACCTTTCGGGAAATGTGGTAGATATAGATAATGTAAATGTAAATGAAGGAAATGTTAGACTCTTTGCTATTAATCCATTTGCCAATAAATATGATACCGCTGCGGTTCAAGCTTTAGCAGGCAGCAATACCTTCAATTTTGAAAATCTAATTTTAGGTGATTATATTATTTTGGCTGATCCAGATGAGACTGAATATCCAAATTTGATTCCTACTTATTTGGGAAACACTTTAGATTGGCAAGTGGCTGATACGCTTTTTTTAGAGCAAAATATAAGTGGAATCACCATAAATGTTGAGAAGGAGCCTGAACCATTAACGGAACCTGGTTCCGAAATTTCTGGATTTATTGAAGAAGAGTTTGTAGAAGGAGATTCATCTTTAAGAGTTTTACCAAGAAGGAGAGTAAGTGGTGCCGGAGTCAGCGTAAGGAGGCTAACGGGTTCCTCAAGACCAGAAACAAGCCTTCGACTGTTGGACAATGATTTTGAGTTAGTGGCTTATGTTAAAGCTGATGAAAATGGTGAATTTAACTTCCCTAACCTTCCTTCCGGGGACTATAGAATTAGAGTTGAATATCCAGGAGTGGAAACAGACGAAACTTCTGATATTGATTTTAATTTAAGTGGTGAAGAGGGAGAAGTGGTGAGTGTAGAGGCAGTAGTTGAAGATGGAAAAATTAGAGTGACGGAAACCGGAAGAGTAACGGCTAATAAACCTGATAATTTGATGACGTTTAGCTTTTATCCTAATCCAGTAAAAAACATTCTGAATTTAAATCTGGAGAATGCCTTAGAAGCAAATCAATTGATAATATTTGACTTAAAAGGAACTATTCACAAAAAAATAGAACTTCAAAATGGCCAAACTCAAATCGATTTGAATCATTTAGCCACAGGTAGTTATATTATCCGATTACAGGATGCTAAAGGGAATTATGTAATGTCTAAAATGATTAAGTATTAATAGATTTACTTTATCTTAATTTAGAAATTTATAAAGTTTTTGGGAGACTTTAACTCCCTATAAAAAAGGACGGCTGAAATTCAGTCGTCCTTTTTTTATTTTCATAAGAGCAATAAAAACTCTCTTTTTAATACACTCCTGTTTTCCTCGGTAAAATTGTAATACTGCTTTTTATTGGTTTAAGAGCACTTTTGCTTTGTTTTATGGTGTCTCAGAGAGCAGAATTAAGCATTAAACTGCTGATTTTTGCATAATAATGCTAGCTTAACCATTCATACTTTTTCCATTGATGAAAAAGTATGCAAAAAATCTAGGTAAAATGATGCTACTTCCCG